>Ga0194129_10000841_pt1 | contig 55594 bp, 38 predicted proteins | sample TA2KigCa35mmetaG_FD_150862 | JGI IMG/M metagenome (GOLD analysis project Ga0194129, IMG submission 150862) | Freshwater microbial communities from Lake Tanganyika, Tanzania - TA2015038 Kigoma Deep Cast 35m | ecosystem: Environmental > Aquatic > Freshwater > Lake | place: Tanzania: Lake... | reverse complement strand
GCGCCGCCGACGACGGCAGCGACGACGACGGCGACGACGACGGCGACGACCTGGCTGACGACGAGGCCGAGGGCGCCTCCGCCGCGCCGCGCCGTGCCCGCCGCCGCCCACGGGTCGAGCACGTGTCGACGCCGCCGATGCCAGTCGAGCGGGGCCCGAAGAAGAGGCCGTCGGCGAAGAAGAGCGACCGCAGGAAGGGCCGCACGTCCGACGGCCGGGCCAGCCTGCCATTCGAGGTGACCGGCATCGCGCTGTTCGCTGTCGACGTGCTGCTGGCGCTGGCGCTGCTCTCGTACTCTTCGAAGGACCGGACGCCGGGCCGCGCGGTGGACAACTGGATCGGGCCGGGCGGCGCGTACGTCGCCGACGTCCTGACGCTGGCGTTCGGCATGGCGGCGTTCGTCGTCCCCGTCGTCGTGCTGCTGGTCGCCGTGGCCTGCTTCCGGCCCGTGCAGGCAAAGGCGCGCGCTGCGCTGCGCAGCACCGCGGCGCTGCTGGCGACGTTGTCGGCAATGACGCTGCTGCACCTGCTCTTGCGCGGCACCGACCTTCTGTCGTTCCCCGCCGGTGGCCTGGTCGGCGGCCTCATCGCCGACGCCGGCGCGCGGGCGCTTGCGCCCCTGGGCACCGGCGTCGTCGCCGCCGCGCTGTGCTTCATCGGCGCCGTCGTCGCCCTCGATCGTCCGGTCGGCGCGACGGCGCGCGGGCTCATCGACGGCGTCGTCGACGCGTGGCACGCCGTCACCGAGCAGATCGCCGTGTGGCGCGAGGAGCGGCGCATCCTCGCCGAGGAGGCGGCCCGGCTCGCTGAAGAGCTCGCGGTGACCGAGCCGCCGGCGCCGAGCCCGGTGCAGATCGAGCGCGAGCGCCGCCAGCGCCGCGACGAGATGGCCCTGGATCGCGAGCAGCGCATCGCCGAGCGGGCGCGGGCCCGCGTCGAGGAGCGGCGCGTCGAGGAGCGCGCCGTCGTCGCCAGCCTGTCGCCCGCCGGCGCGTCGCCGTCGGACACCGTGGTGCTCGAGGAGGCGCCCGTGCGGGCCGTCGTCGACGTTGTCGCGCCGGTGGCGCCGGGGGCGCCGGGGGCGAGGCTCGCGGTCGCGCCGCCGCCTCCCGCGCCGACGCCGGCAGCGGCGGCGACCCCGGCTGTCGTCGACGCCGCGCCGACCACCGTCGAGTCCGACCCGCCCTGGACGAAGGAGATCGACGACGGCGTCGTGCTGTCGTTGGCCGAGGCGATGAAGAAGGCGAGAAAGCCGCGCGTCAGTCCCGCTGACGAGCGACTCGCCCGCGACCCCGGCGAGGAGCCCGTGCGCGCGCCGGCCGCGGGGGCGCTGCCGTCGATGCTCATCGACGACGAGGACCTGAAGATCGTCGAGCGGACCGTCGCCGACGCCGCCACCATCGTCGCCGAGGCCGAGGCCTGCGACGCCGCGTTGAAGATCGAGGAGGCGAAGAAGCGTGAGTTCGTGTTGCCGCCGTTGAACCTGCTCGACTACGACGCGCCGCAGCTCGACCCCATCGACGAAGAAAAGTTGCGCACCCAGGCCGACAAGCTGGTGGCGAAGTTCCTGACCTTCGGCATCGAGGGCCGCGTGCGCGAAGTGCGGCCGGGCCCCGTCGTGACGACTTATGAATTCGTGCCGGCGCCGGGCATCAAGGTCAGCAAGATCGCCGCGCTCGCTGACGACATCGCCATGGCGATGGAGGCGATCCACGTGCGCATCGTCGCGCCCATCCCCGGCAAGGGCGCCGTCGGCATCGAGATCCCGAACGAGAAGCGCGAGACGGTCTACATGAAGGAGATCATCGCCGACCCTGCGTTCAAGAAGCGTGACGACAAGCTCCTGATGGCGCTCGGCAAGGACATCGACGGCAAGAGCTACTACGCGAACCTCGCTGATATGCCTCACGTGCTCGTCGCCGGCACCACCGGCTCGGGCAAGTCGGTCAGCGTCAACGCGATGATCTGCTCGATCCTCTATCGCGCGACGCCCGAGGACGTCCGCTTCATGATGATCGATCCCAAGATGCTCGAACTCTCGTTGTACGACGGTATTCCGCACCTGCTCCTGCCGCCAATCATCGATAGCAAGAAGGCCGCCGTGGCGCTGAAGTGGGCCGTGGCCGAGATGGAGCGCCGCTACCAGCTGATGAGCGACGTTGGCGTGCGCGATCTGAAGGGCTTCAATGACAAGGTGCTCGCCGGCCAGCAGTCCGCCGCCGACGGCTCCGTCCAGACGAAGCTGCGCGACAAGGATGGGCGCGAGTTGCAGAAGCTTCCATATATTGTGATCATCATCGATGAGTACGCCGACCTGTTGGCGGTGGCTGGCAAGGACGTCGAGGGCTACGTCATGCGCATCGCCCAGAAGGCGCGCGCCGCCGGTCTGCACGTGATGCTGGCGACGCAGCGCCCGTCCGTGGACGTGATCACCGGCGTGATCAAGGCGAACTTCCCGGTGCGCATGGGCTTTCGACTGGCGTCGTCCCACGACAGCAAGACGATCATCAACCAGCCCGGCGCCGAAAAGTTGCTCGGTCGTGGCGACATGCTCTTTATGCCGCCGGGGACGTCGAACGTCACGCGCGTCCACGGCGCGTTCCTGTCGGAGAAAGAGATGCACAAGGTCGTCGACTTCCTGAAGTCGCAGGGCAAGCCCGACTACGACATGAGCATCCTGACCTACCAGGACGAGGTCGACGGCGAAGGTGACGGTGGCGATGTCGACCTGGCCAACGAGCCGAAGGATGCCCGCTACGACGAGGCCCTTGCGCTGGTGGCGCGGACGAAGAAGTGCTCCACCAGCTACGTGCAGCGCATGCTGAACATCGGCTACCAGCGCGCCGCGCGCATCGTCGACCGTATGGAGAAAGAAGGCCTCGTCGGCCCGCAGCTGAACACCAAGGGCGACCGCGACATCTACATGCGGCCCGACGGCAACATGGACGCCAGCCAGCGCATCAACGTTTGACGAGCACGCGGCGCGGCGGCGCCGTCACCACGGCGGCGGCAGCTGCACGTCACCCGACGCGTCGAACGAGAACCCGTGGGCGACGACGCGGTCACGCCCCGGTTCGACCTTGACGCGGGCCCGTACGAGTCCGTGTGGATCGGGAGCGGCGTCGCGCTCGGTGATGTGCTGGGCCGACGGCACGACGGTCACCTGGGCCAGCTCGGACACCGGCGTGCGCAGCACGACCACGACCTCTTCGGCGGCGCTCGCCGTCGACGTCAACGTCGCCCGCTGGATGTAATGCTGCACGTCACGGCCCATCAGTCGCTGCTCGGTGTGCGTCGTCTTCTCAAGGCGCGCGACGAAGCGGTCGTCCGAGCCGAACGACAGGTCGAGGTCGTCGCCCTGGCCGGTGTACAGGACGTCGCCGATGCCGACCCAGCTTCCGTCGACGACGAGGGTCACGGGGCCGGCGAGGATCGGCGCGCGCGACGCGTTCTTCAGGCTGGCGCGCAGGTACACGAGCGGGCTGCGCTCGGGCACACACACGCGCGCCAGCGCGCACGGCGTCTGGAAGGCCGCCAGCGGCAGCAGGTGCGGGCGCCCGTCGTCAGGGACGCTGGCGTTATCGACGGCGAACACGCGCGCCTCACCGCCGTCGTCGACGCCCGGCGCGCCGCCGCGGGTCGCCGACGCCGGCACCGCCTCGGTGCGGTGCTCTACGACCACGACGCGGCGCTCCTCGGCGGTCTTGCTGCGCAGCTGCAGGCGATCTTCGTGCAGGGGCGGCAGGCTCGCGCCCTGCGACGGGCGCGCCGTCGACAGCACGACGCGGGCGTCGCGCCAGTCCTCGCCGGTGCGGTTCCACACGGCAGCGTGGGTAACGAAGGTGACGTCGCCAGCGTCGCGGCGCTCGTGGTGGCGCGCCAGCCGCGCCTCGTGGCTCGGGCGCCACGCCGCGCAGGGCACCACTGTCGCCACGACGAGGCGTGCGGCACGGTCGCCTTCGGCAGCGGCCGCGCCCAGGTGGACGATGACGTCGCCGACGCGACGCGTGCGGCCGGGGAGGCGGATCGGGGCGGCGAGCGCCTTGTCAGCGATGGCCAGCCGCGCCACCTGCGCCCGCGCGGCGGCGAGGGCGGCGTCAGCGTCGCGCGCCGCCTGCGCCAACGGCGCGAACGAGGCATCGAGATCCCGGGCGCTGCCACCGCAGCCAAGCTGGCGCGCCACAGCGTCGAGATGGAAGCGCAGCGACGTCCAGGCGTCCTCGGCGGCGGCGGCACAGGCGACGAGCTCGTCGTCAACGGCGCGCTTGTCGGCCACGAGTCGATCGCGCGCCTCCTGCCGCTGCCGGCGACGGCGCTGCAGCTCGTCGTCGTCGGCGCCGATCACGCGGCGGACGATCACGACGTCGTCGACCCGGGCGCCATCGTGGCGGGCGCCGTCGGGGCGCTCGACCCGCGCGACGAGCCGCGCCTCGTCGACAAGCGGCGACAGGCCCGAGAGCCGCACGGCGCCTGTGCCCGCGGGAAGGGTGATGTCGGCGACGCGGACGACGTCGGCGCGGTCTTCGTAGACGGTGACAGCCACGGTGCGCCAGGCGATGTCGACGGCGGCGTGGGGGACGGTCTGGCTCATCGTTCACTCCCGCCGGTTGCCGCCGCTGACCTCGAGCTTCGCCGGCAGCGTCAACGCGTAGCCGTGCTCGATGATCGCCGGCACATCGGGTTGCAGCAGCACGTCGATACGCAGCCCGCCGGGCAGCGCCTCGTCGCGCGGGCCACGCCCCGTCGACGCTGGCGTCGACGAAGCGCCGTTCACCTTGATCCACGGCGCGCCGATCGTCAGGTCGCGTTGGCCCTCGGCGACGACGGGCACGCGGTCGAACACCGACAGCGTCACGCTGTTGCGCCGCGACGATCGCGCCTCGAGCGTGACGCGGTGGTCGACGTGGGTTGTCCCGCCGACGAGCCCCTTCTCGCTTTGGTGCACGTGGGGCGTGCGCGACACGATGCGCACGTCAGGGTCGACGCCGAGCTGCAGCTGCACCGGCGTGCCGCCGCCGGTCACGGGCAGCTGGCTGGCGACGACGAAGGCGCCGTCTTCGTAGACCTGCACCGGGCCCGCCGGCAGCGGCCCGGCGACGCTGAAGCGGCAGGCTCGATGCACGGCGAGGGACTCGCGCGGCACGGCCACGTGCACGATGCTCGCCGTGGCCTGCTCGCGGTGCACCTCGACGCGATGGTCGTCGCCGTCGCCGGGCACCGACGCCCGCCCGGCCGCGACGAACACGCGGGGCGCGCCGGCGGGCGCGCTGGTGCCCGCCGGTGGATTCCGCTCGTGCAGCCGCCGGCTGGCGCTCCCCAGCCCGTCGAGCGCACGCTGCAGCTGCTCATGCAGCCCGTCGCGGGCGATGGCGCCGTCGCCGTCGACGAGGTCGACGGTGTCGAGCAGCCAGGCGAGGTGCTGCTGCTCCGTCAGCGACAGCAGCAGGCCGCGCTCGGGCTCGTCGGGCCCCGCCATGCGCAGGGCGGCCGTGCGCAGCCGCGGCGGCAGCTCCTCGACGACAACGGGCGGCGCACGTGTCGCGCCGCCGCCGCCCGCAGGGGCTGCTGCCCGCGACCGTGGGGCCGCGGCCTTCGCCATGCTCGGCATCGGCGCGCCGGCGAGGGCCGGGGCTGCCATCGACCGCGACGGCGGGACAGGCACGGCGCCCGAGAACGCGGGCGCGGCCAGCATGAAGTCGGCCGACGCGTCGGCGTCGGACTCCGGCTGCTCGGCAAAGACGCCGGCGCCCTCGTCCAGAGCCTGCGCCTCGGCGGCCGTGCGTTGATGCTCGACAGAGCGCAGCTCGTCTTCGGAGCGCTCGTCGAGTTGCACTCCGCCGCTCCGCGGCGCGCTCGCTGCGGGCGGCGTCAACGGCGTAGCCGGCGTCACGACGGTGAACCGATCCCACCCGGAGAACAGCGTCGACAGATCCGAAGGCAGGGGCCGAAAGCCCTTCCACAACGTCGGCTGCGCGCGGCCGAGCCGCCACGACGAGACGATGGGCAGCGTCGTGGCCCGGCACAGGTCGGCGGTCGAGACGGCAAGCTCGACGTCGTCCCAGTCTTCGCCGCTGGCCTGTGCCACCAGCGCGCCGAGGACGAGGCGCGCCGTCGGCGGTGCCCCCGGTGTCGGCGACAGCTCGAGGGTGTACGACGGCACCCAGCGCGCGCCGGCGACGAAGTACTCGACCTCGATCGCGGCATCGTCGATGGCGTCTTCGACCTGCACGCGGACACCGCGGCGGACCCGGGGCGGTGTCGTATTCGCCGTTGGCTGCGACAGACGCTCGGTCTCGCGGGCGAGGGATCGCAGCTCGTCGTCGACGGCGCGCAGCTCGGCGAGCAGGGCGCGCCGCTGGCGGTCGCGAAACCGCCCCACCTGCAGCAGCGCGTCCACCGTGGGCGCGCCCTCGAGGTTGGCGGGTGGAAGCTCGACGCGGACGGTGCCGACGACGTCGAGCAGGCGGCGCAGCTGCGCGCGGCGGGCCTCGCCGCCGACGACGCGCAGGCGGTGCTCGAGCAGGGCGGCCTCGTCCAGCGGCGGCGGCGATGCGACCAGCTCGGCGCGGGCCACCTCGTCGACGAGGCCGACGACGCAGCCGTGGCCGCGCACCCGCAGCGTGTCGACGACGAAGGTGAGCGGCAGGCCCAGCACCTCGGCGGTGCCCGGCCCACGCAGCGCAAGCGCGCCTCTTCGGGTCACGAGCGCGCCATTCTTGTGGACGACGACGCGCTCGATGCGGGTCGGGCAGGGCGAGGGGGCGGAAGCGGTCATTGCGTGGGTTCACGAGCGCTGCGTGGGCTCGCGCCTACCCACCCTGCCTGGCAGGGTGCCATTTGGTCCGGCCACCGCCCGATCTGGCAAGATCAAAGGGCCCCGTGGGCGCTCCTGCGGAGACGACAGTTCACCGGCGGGCGCCGGCGCCAACGACGTCAGCCGGTCGAGCGCGCCTCGGCCGCGTGGTCGCGCTTCTTGCCGTTCTGGGGGCGGGTCTTTCCGTTGGTGCCCCGGTAGATCTTCCCACGACGCGAACGCAAATCACCCTTGCCCATCGAAGCCTCCTTGCTCGACTCCCGTCGAGAACCGGGTCGTCCTAGACCGTCCGGGCGCTGCCGGCAAGTCGTCGCCGACTCCGCGCGGGTTCCTCCCGGGCGTTTCCTCCGCGGTCCCCAATGGGACCACGTCACGGCCCGAGGAGCGCGACGGAAGCCGTCAAGTACCGCGGCGAGCGGTCGCGCCAGACATCGGCGAGCGCGGTGGGTCGGCGACACAGGGACAGCCGGTGTGCCCGCGGCCGCTCAGCGCAGCGCGGTCTGGGCGAGCGGGCCGGTGAAGGTGATGCAGCGGGTCTTCATCGGATCGCATGGCCAGCGAACCCCCTCTGTGCGGACCCAGCGCAGCGACAACGGCGTGTCAGGCCGCAGGCCAAGCCGCTCGAGCGGTTGCCACAGCGTGAAGCAGTGGTGGGCGCCGTCGCGGTCGACAGACATGAACGCGCGGATCGCACCACCGTTGAACAACGAGACGTGCTCGGGGTGCTCGGCAGTGATCGCCAGCTCGACGGTGCTGCCGACGTAGGCGCCGTCGATGTCGACCTGCAGACACGTACCCGGCAGGTCGTCGGGGGCCGGCGGCGAGTTCGTCGACAGCAGCTGCACGCGGACGCACGGCGTCTGGCCGAGGGCGCCGCAGCTCGCGCCGCCCGGGCCGCGCAGGCGGGCGTCGCCGCGACTGGGTAGCGCACGAAAACGAAGCGTGGCGTCGCGAAAGGACACGATGGTGTGGAAGCGGAAGAACACGTCATTGCCGAGCAGGCCGAGGCCACCGCCGTGGGCGATCGTGGACGCGATCGCCAGCACCCGTCCCACCGGCTGTTCGAACTCGCCAAGGCGCAGAGGCGCAAGCACGAACCGCCCACGGTTCTCCTGCTCACCGGCGACACCCACCGTGACCGCCGAGTAGCCGAGGTCAGCGGGCAGGCCGGCGCTGATGCCCGTCGTCGCTGGCACCGAGCTGTTCCAGGCGCCGGTGTCCACGAGCATCGGGAACCGCGCGCGCACCCGGCCATCGGCGGCACCGGCGACAGTGAGCTGCCGGTCCCCCCGCTGCAGGGCCACCACCCGATCACCGCGCTCGTGCGGTGCGGTGCCGGCGGCGAAGATGCCCACCAGCCCTTCGTCGGCGGCGATGAAGAGATCGACGTGCTGCAGCAGATCGGCGCCGATCAGGAACAGGCTGGGCGTACGCCCAATGACGGTGACGTCGACGTCGCGCCACGTGCGCTGGCCGACGGCGAGCTCGCCGATCACGATCCGCTCGCCGCGCACCAGATCGCCGTGCGCGTCGATGGCCTGCGCGGGACGCCCGCGTGGCTCGTCGGGCGACCGGATCCCCAGGGCCTCGGCGACGGGTTCGGACAGCGTCGTCGCCTGCGCGCCCGTGTCGAGGGTCGCCGTCATCGCGCGCCCGTTCACCACGACCCGCACGAGCAGCTCCATCGACAGCAGCGGCGCCTCGATGGGGAGCCAATCGCCGTCGGGGTAGAGACGCGGCAGCGCGCTCTGGTCGGACCCCAGCGCGCTCGTCGCCACCGGCGCGCCGGCGACGTCCGGCAGCGCCGGCGGGGAGGCGGCGTCCGCCGCGGCGACGGGCCCAGGTGACGACGACAGCAGCGGCGTGCAGGCCTCGATGGCGAGCCCACCCCAGAGGCAGAGCAGCCGGGGCGCGAGCCGGGGCGCTGGTCGCGGCCAGCGCGCCGCACGGACCGCGGTGGCAAAGCGACCAGTGACATCCATTGCGTCAGCTTCCGCCGAGCGCGACCGCGGCGAAACGGACCGACGGCATCCGGAGCGCGCTGCGCTCGTCGACGTCGGCGCCGACGCGGTCCAGGGACAGCAGCAGCTGGCGTGCGTTGCCGGCCATCGTGATGCCCTCGACAGGGAACGCCAGGGCGCCGTCTTCGACCCAGAAGCCGGCGACGCCGCGCGACAGGTCGCCGGTGGTCGGGTCGGCGCCGCGCCCCAGCGCTCGCGTCACCAGCAGCCCGCGCTTCGTCGACGCAATAATTGACGCGAGATCGCCCCGGCCGCCCAGCAGCGTTGTGTTCGTCGGCGCCGGCGACGGCAGCGACGTCGCGCCGCGGCTCGCATGACCGGTGCTCTGCGCCCCGAGGCGGGCCGCCGACCGGCCATCGAGCAGGAAGCCGGTAAGCCGCCCGGCGTCGTCGACGAGCACGCGCCGCTGCGTCGGTTGGCCCTCGCCGTCGAAGGGCTTGCTGGCGAGCCCGCTGGGCAGCAGCGGATCGTCGATGAGCGTATGGCCGGGCGGCAGCACGTGCCGACCCACCGCGTCCTGCAGGAACGACTGGCGCCGCGCGACGGCCTCGCCGCCGATCACGGCGAGGACACCGGCGAAGAACGCGCGGGACATCGACGGATCGAGGATGACGGGGACCTCGGTCGACGACACCCGCCGCGCTCCCCGCCGCGCGAGCGCGCGGCGCGCGGCGTCATCGGCGACCTCGGCTGGCTTCGGCAGGCGACCGAGCGCCCGGGCGGCGCCCCAGCCGGTCTCGACCTGCAGCTTGTGCGGGCCGTCCTGCACCACCGCCGAGCACGACAGCGCTGCGCTCGTCCCGCGCAGCGCGCCGACGAAGCCCGTCGACGTGGCCAGAGCGAACACGCCCCGACGGCACGAGGCGCTGACGTCGCGGACACCGGTGACGCCGTCGTGGCCGCGGACGATGCGCTCCATCGCCAGCGCCTGCGCGCTCGCCCAGGACGCGTCAAGGTGGGCCGTGAGCTCGTCCCAGGTGTCCAGCGCATCGCCGGCGGCGCGCCATTCGTCCGTGCTGCGGGCCACGACCGGCAGCACGACATTGTGGGGCGACGCCGTCGCCAGGCGCGCGAGGCCCACGGCGGTGGCGACGAGCTCGTCGACCTCGGCGGGCGTGGTCGGCGCATCCGACGCGGTGGCGAAGCCGAGGCGGCCGTCGACGATTACGCGCAGAGCGGCGGCCCGGCTCTGGCTGCGCCCGATCTCTTCCACCGTGCCGTCGCGGGCCGTGACGGTGAGGCTGGCGCTCGTGCCCACCGTGGCGTCGCAGGCGGCGGCTCCGGTGCGCCGCGCGGCGTCGACCAGCGCCTGCGCGAGACCTTCGGCGGCGGTCCGATCGTCGACGAGGGCAGGGACGCGGCTCATCCCGTGCCCCCGACGGTGATCCCGTCGATGCGTACCGTCGGCAGCCCGACCCCCACCGGCACGCTCTGGCCTTCCTTGCCGCAGGTGTAAACGCCGGGGTCGAGCGCGGCGTCGTGGCCCACGCGCGTGACGCGCGACAGCGTCTCGGGCCCGTTGCCGACGAGGGTCGCGCCCTTCACCGGCGCGGTCAGGTGGCCGTCCTCGATCAGGTAGCCCTCCTTGACCTCGAAGACGAAGCTGCCGTTGGCGATGTCGACCTGGCCGCCGCCGAAGGCGCGGCAGTACAGACCGCTCCTCACGCCGCGCACGATGTCGTCGGGGTCGTCGGTGCCCTTCTGCAGGAAGGTGTTGGTCATGCGCGGCAGCGGCGGGTGGCGGAAACTCTGGCGACGACCATTGCCGGTGCGCGCCGCCGCGAGCAGCGCGGCGTTGTGACGGTCGGTCAGGAACCCGGTCAGCACGCCGCGGTCGATGAGGACCGTGCGCCCGGTGCCCTGCCCCTCGTCGTCAACGTTCAGGCTGCCGCGCTGGCCGGGCAGGGTGCCGTCATCGAGCACGGTGCAAAGCTCGCTTGCGACCTTCTCGCCCACGCGCCCGGCGAACAGCGAGGTCTGCTTGCGGATGAAGTCCGCTTCGAGGCCATGACCCACCGCCTCGTGCAGCAGCACGCCCGACGAGGCGGGCCCGAGGACGACGACGCCGTCACCCCGCGGCGCCGGCCGCGCGCCGCGCTGCGCGCAGGCCATGCGCGCGGCCTCGCGAGCGGCGGCCTCGGGCGAGCGTGCCGGGTCGTCGTAGTGGTCGAAGCCCACCCGCGAGCCGCCGCCGCCGGAGCCGGACCGTCGCTGCCCGTCATCGTCGACGACGACCTCGACGGACAGCCGGCACAGCGCCCGCCGGTCGGAGACGACCAGACCTTCGGAGTTGGCGACCAGGATCTCTTCATCGACGTCGGCGTACGCGCAGGCGACCTGCACCAGCCGCGCTCCGTGATCAACGACGGCGGCGCGGGCGGCCTCGTCGGCCCGTCGCACCAGGGCGGCGCGCCGCTCGAGGCTGATCTCGCCGGGGGGGCGCGACGGATCGGCGTGGCTGGCCCGCTCGCGCAGCGACAGCGGACGCGCGATGACCACGGCCTGACCATCGGCGCCGTCGTGGACGACGCGGCCGGCGACGTCGGCGGCGGCGAGCAGCGCGGCGTCGCTGGTGTCGTCGGACCAGGCGTAGGTAACGGCAGCACCGCGAATCACGCGGACGCCGACGCCGAAGTCGCGGCCGGCGCTGGCGTCGCGCAGCACGCCGTCGTCCAACGCGAAGCCGACGCTCTTGCGCCGCTGGACGTAGACCTCGGCGAAGTCACCGCCGCGCGCCAGGGCGCGCCCGATCAACCGAGACAAGAGACCGGGGTCGAGCAGCACGAAGCGACCCTATCAGGAACCGGCCTTTCGGCGATCCCCGCCGCTGACCGTCCATCGTCGCCGTCGATGGGCCGGCGGACGACACGCATGACGAACCCTGACGACGATTGACGTCGGTTGATGACGGTTGACGACGGTTTACGACGGTTGACGACGACGTTTACCGGTGCGACGACCCCTTCAATCCGGCGCCTGACGCGTCGAAAAAGCGAGCGAGCGATGTCCGACACGACCGACCAGAACCCCGATGCCCCCGCGACCTCTTCCAGCGACGAGGCATCGCCGCCGTCGTCTGCCTCGCCCACGGCGAAGGGCGCCGTCGACACCGGCCGGCGCATCGACCCGGCCCTGCTCGCCCGCGGGACGGTCCGTCGGGGGCGTCCCGCGCCGCCGGAGTCGGCGATCGCCGCTCCCGAAGGCGTCGAGCCGAAGGTGCGTGTCGTCGAGAACCCCGTCGGCGGCCGGCCGCGCGGCCCGGTCCTCGACGCTGCTGCCATCGCCGAACGCGCCCGTCACGCTGGCGGCGCGCCCCGCGGTCCGCGTCGGGAAGACGCGCCCGCTGGTGGCGAGGGCGCCGAGGGAGCCGTCGCTGAGGGGGCCGCCGACGGCGGCGAGCAGCGTCGCGGTCCGCGTGGTGATCGCGGTCCGCGCGGCCACGCGGGCGGCCACGGGGGCGGGCCCCGGGGCGGGGGCGGTGACCGGGGCGGCGATCGTGGACGCGGTCCGCGTGGCGGCGACCGCGGGCGCGGCGGGCGCGGCGAGCGGCGCGAGGCGCGGCCCGCCGAGCCCGACTACTCGGACATCGCGCCCATCGTGATCCCGCGCGACGAGGACGTCGGCGACTTCGCGGCGATGCTCGCCGAGAGCGGCGCGGTCGAACGCCGCGACGTTCGCATCGGCGACAAGGTCCGCGCCGAGTGCGTGCACATCGGGAGCGACGCGGTCTTCTTGCAGCTGTCACGCACCCAGCAGGCCCACGCGCCCCGCGCCGAGTTCGTCGATGAGAAGACCAACGAGCTGACGATCAAGACCGGCCAGTTCGTCGACGCGTTCGTCGTCGCGTTCAAGGACGGCATCGTGCTGAGCCCCAAGCTCGGGCGCGACATGATCGACGTCGGCATGCTCGAGAACGCGCGCGAGAGCGGCATCCCAGTCGACGGCACGATCACCGGTGTGAACAAGGGCGGCTTCGAGATCCAGCTGTCGGGCAGCAGCCGCGGCTTCTGCCCGACCGGCCAGATCGACATCAACTTCGTCAACGATCCGCAGGTGTTCTTCGGCAAGACACTGCAGTTCCTCGTGCGCGAGGTGAGAGAGGGCGGCAAGAACGTCGTCCTGTCGCGTCGCTCGCTGCTCGAAAAGGAGCGCGCCGAGAAGGCAGCGAAGCTGCGCGAGCGGCTGGGCATCGGCCTCGTCCTCGACGGTACGGTGACGCGCATCCAGCCGTTCGGCGCCTTCGTCGACCTTGGCGGCCTCGACGGCCTCGTCCCGGTGTCCGAGCTGGCCTACGGCCGCATTGGCGACCCGAGCGAGGTCGTCAAGGTCGGCGACGTCGTCAAGGTCGAGGTGGTCAAGATCGACGAGGACCCCAAGCGCCCCGGCCAGCAGCGCATCGGTCTGTCGATGAAGAGCCAGCAGCAGGACCCGCTGGTGCAGAACATGAACCTGCTGTCGCCCGGCGCGCAGCTGGTCGGTCGCGTCAGCCGCCTCGAGGCATTCGGTGCGTTCGTCGAGCTGTTCCCCGGCGTCGAGGGGCTGGTGCACGTCAGCGAGCTCACCGACCGCCGCGTCCGCCACCCCGAGGACGTGCTGAAGCCCGACGAGCACGTGCAGGTGCGCGTCAAGGACGTGGACCTCGCGCGTCGTCGCATCAGCCTGTCGATGCGCGATGCCACCGGCGACGCGCCCGCGACCGAGGCCGAGGCGCCCGTGAAGGCGCCGAAGCGTGGGCTCGCCCGTGGCACGCGCGTCATCGGTGTCGTCGACCGTATCGAGCGCTATGGCGTGTTCGTGAACCTGTTCGCCGACGGCGCCGACCCGGCGTCCTCGGAGCAGCTTGGAACGGCTTTGATGCCGGCGGTTGAGACGGGCACGCCGCGCGGCGCCGACCTCGGCAAGGCGTTTCCGCTCGGCAGCCAGGTGTCGGCGCTGGTCACCGACATCGACGACCGTGGCCGCCTGAAGGTCAGCAAGACCGCGCGCGAGCAGGCAGACGAGCGCGCGCTCGTCGACCAGTACAAGCAGGACAAGGGCGGCATCGGCAAGGCCGGGCTCGGTACCTTCGGTGACCTCCTGAAGGCGCGCATCGGCAAGCAGTGAAGCGATGACGCAGGGAAGTCGTGGGTCGTCACTGCTCGGGGTGACGGCGACTTCAGCGGGCGGCGGGTCGTCGGACCTCGTCGCCCGCTTCGTCTTTGCGGCAGGGTGATGTCTTTCGCTTTCGCCGCGCGCTGTCTCGCGCGTGCGGCGGACTTGCGGCCGGCTCGCCGAGACGCGATCTACCCCGTCATGACGACGTCGAGCCCGAATCCGCTGTTGCGCTACGCCCAGTCACCCGACGCCCTCGGCGGGTTGCCGCCCTTCGCGACCATCGCCGCCGACCACGTCGTGCCCTGCATCGACGCGCTGCTTGGCGACCTAGCGGCGGGCCGCGCCGACCTCGAGGCCCGGCTCGAACAGCGGGGCGACGATGTCGCCTACGGCGACATCGTCGAGGGCCTGGCCGACCTGACCGAGCCTCTGGAGCGCGCGTGGGGTGTCGTCGGCCACCTGATGGGTACGCGGAACGAGCAGGCGCTGCGCGAGGCGCAGCAGGCGGCGCAGCCAAAGGTCGTGCTGGCCCTGATGGAGCTGTCGCAGTCCGAGCCGGTGTTCCGCGCGCTGTCGCGGCTGCAGGCCTCGCCCACGTTCGCGTCGCTGACGCCTTCGCGTCGGCGCATCGTCGAGAAGCGCCTCGTCGACGCGAAGCTGTCGGGCATCGGCTTGGCGGGCGCGGCGAAGGATCGCTTCAACGCGATCGAGCAGGAGCTCAGCGAGCAGTCGACGAGGTTTTCCAACCACGTGCTCGACGCGACCAAGGCGTGGTCGCTGACGCTAACGACCGCCGATGAGGTCGACGGGCTGCCGCCGTCGTGGCGCGCGATGGCTTCGGCTGCAGCGGCCGCCGCCGAGGGGCCGGGCAACCCCGCGGTGGGCCCGTGGAAGGTGACCCTCGATTTCCCGAGCTACGGGCCGTTCCTGCGCTACGCCACTCGTCGCGACCTGCGCGAGCGCGTGTACCGCGCGAGCATCGGTCGCGCGTCCGAGCTCGACGCCGCCGCCGACACCGACGGCGCCGCCGGGCGCGACAACCGCCCGCTCATCGCGCGAATCCTGCAGCTTCGTCATGAGAAGGCGCAGCTCCTCGGCTATGCGAGCTACGCCGACGTCTCGCTCGCCCAGAAGATGGCGCCGTCGGTGGCTGCGGTGCACCAGCTGCTCGACGAGCTGCGCGCCGTCTCCCGCCCCGTCGCCGAGGACGAGCTCGCCGAGCTCGAGCGCCTCGCCGGGCACCCCATCCGCCAGTGGGACGTCGAGTTCTTCGCGGAGAAGCTCCGCGAGCAACGCTACGCCTACTCCGAAGAAGATCTGCGCCAGTACTTCCCGTTCCCCGCCGTGCTCGAGGGTCTGTTCGCGCTCCTGAAGCGCCTGTTCGGCATCGACGTCGTCGAGGCCACCGGCGAGGTGCAGCGCTGGCACGATGACGTCCGCTTCTTCCGCGTGCGGCGCGACGGGCAGGCGATCGCGGCGTTCTTCCTCGACCCCTACGCACGTCCCGAGAACAAGCGCGGTGGCGCGTGGATGGATGACTGCGTCACCCGGCGGGTGGTGGCCGGTCGGGCTATGCGGCTGCCGGTGGCGTACCTCGTGTGCAACCAGCCGCCGCCCGTCGGCGGCAAGCCCAGCTTGCTTCCGTTTCGCGACGTCGAGACGCTGTTCCACGAGTTCGGCCACGGCCTACAGCACATGCTCACCACCGTCGACGACGTCGACGCCAGCGGCATCCGCGGTGTCGAGTGGGACGCGGTCGAGCTGCCGAGCCAGTTCATGGAGAACTGGTGCACCCATGAGGCGACCGTCATGGGGTTCGCCCGGCACGTCGAAAGCGGCGCGCCGCTCCCGTCGCCGCTGTTCGCGAAGTTGAAGGCCGCCCGGACGTTCCGCGCGGCGTCGATGATGCTGCGGCAGCTGATGTTTGCCGCCATCGACCTGAAGCTGCACGAAGGGCCGCTGCCGCCCGGGACGACCGTGTTCGACGTGCAGCGGGCGGTGGCGAAGGACAACGCCGTGCTGCCGGTGCTGCCCGAGGACCGCTTCCTCTGCGCCTTCACCCACATCTTCAGCGGCGGGTACGCCGCCGGGTACTACAGCTACAAGTGGGCCGAGGTGCTGTCGGCCGACGCGTTCGGCGCCTTCGAGGACGAGGGTGTCGACGACCCGACCGTCGTCGCCCGCGTCGGCGCGCGCTTCCGTGACACCGTGCTGGCGCTCGGCGGCAGCGCGCACCCGCTCGAGGTGTTCCAGGCGTTCCGTGGCCGACCGCCGTCGACGACGGCGTTGTTGCGGCACGCGGGACTGCTCCGCGCGGCGTGAAGGTGGTCGGGCCACGCGACCGGCCTGAACGTCGAGCGCGTGACAACCACGGGGGCTCGAGGACGGTCGACGACGAGGTCGCCGCCGCTGACTCGTCCCCCCGTAGGCCGTCCGCCCTTCAGAACGCGATCGATACGTCGTGCACGTCGTCGATGCGGTGTGTGAGCTTGATCTGCGGCAGGTCGGGGAGGTAGGCGCCGATCAAGAATATCGGCGTCTGCGAGTTCCACGCGACCTTGAAGGTGCAGCGCCAGCGGTTCAGGTCTACCTGCTTCTCGATCTTGAAGAGGTACTGCTGCTCGCTCTTCAGGTTGGCGCCGGCGATGCGGGCCTTGCGTGTGAAATCCTCGCGCCACGCTGCGTCTTCGATCTTGACGGTGTGCCGTGTGAACGCATTGCAGGTTATCTGCGCCGCCTGCTTCACCCGGTACTGCGTGACGTAGGGCGAGGCGACGGTGGCGATCGCCAGCGCGACCGTGATCGCGACCAGAGCATAGAAAAATTGGGCGACGCTGCCTTCGGCTTGGTTCATCGTCTTTCCGTTTCGGTCGTTGACAGAAGACCTCGCGTGACCCATAGCAGAAATACGTCGGAGCGTGGCGCAGCTTGGTAGCGCACTAGACTGGGGGTCTAGGGGTCGCAGGTTCAAATCCTGTCGCTCCGACCAGCAACGAAAAGTAGCATCCCGCCAGACATGCATCTCGGCGGGATTCTTTTTTTCGGGCTGCTTGCGACGGTGAGCGCCTGCGCCGGGCTGGCGCCGTCGTCGCTGCCGCGCGAGCGGCCGGCTGCCCCGCCCCCCGGGACCGTCGTCGTCGTCGCGGCCGGCGATACGCTGACCCGCATCGCCGCCGAGCACGGCGTCCCCGTCGATGAGATCGTCGAGGTCAACGGGCTCGCCTCGGCCGACGCCATCGTCGTTGGTCAGCGCCTCTTCCTGCCGGCGGGCGTGGCCCCGCCGCTGCCCGAGGTCATGACGGCCGACGACGATGGCGTCAGCGAAGGCGACCCCTCGGGTCGGGGGGAGGCGGCACCCGCGGCGACGCTCGAGCACCCGCCGGCGTCCGTTGAGGGCGAACCGGCATCGACGGCGCCGCTGGTCTGGCCGGTCGAAGGCGTGGTCTTGCGAGACTTCGCGCTGGCGCAGCCGGCGACGGGGCGGCGTCCGGCGCGCGCGGCCTATGAGGGGCTGCTCATCGCCGCGCCGCCGGGCACGACGGTGCGTGCGGCCGATGCGGGCGTCGTCACCTTCGCCGGCAGCCAGGGCACCGCCTATGGCCTCTTCGTCGTCGTCGAGCACGCCGGCGCTCTGGTGACCGTCTATGCGCATCTGCGGCGCGTCGCGGTGTCCGAAGGGCAGACCGTTGCCGCCGGCGAGGTCGTCGGCGAGATCGGCGCCACCGGCCTTGTCGGCGCGTCGCCGCGCGTGCAGTTCCAGGTCCGCCGCGATCGCGTACCCGTCGACCCGTTGCCGCTGCTGCCGCCGTGACGGAGACCCTTGGAGTGAGGAACAAGATGAACAAGACGACCCCGTCGGCTCCGCCGTTGTCCGAGGCCCTGCAGCGTGCGCGACGGCTTGTGCGCGACGTGCCCGACTTCCCGAAGAAGGGGATCCTGTTTCGAGACGTCACGCCGCTGCTGCAGGACGGCGCCGCCGTTCGCGACGTCGTCACGGCGATGGCGGCCCCGTGGCGCGGTCAAGTCGACGTCGTGGCCGGCATGGAGAGCCGCGGATTCATCTTTGGCGTCGGGCTGGCGCTCGAGCTGGGCGTTGGCTTCATCCCGGTGCGCAAGAAGGGCAAGCTTCCCTTCAAAACCGAGAGCATCCAGTACGGCCTTGAGTACGGCAGCGACCAGCTCGAGATCCACCTCGACGCCTGTCGCTCCAACCAGCGCGTGCTGGTCTGCGACGACTTGATCGCCACGGGGGGCACCGCCCAGGCCACGGCCCAGCTCATCGAGCGCGTGGGCGGCATCGTGGCCGGCTATGCCTTCCTCATCGAGCTGCGCGAGCTCGAGGGCCGCAAGCGTCTGGGCAACCGTCGCGCCGACGCGCTGTTCGTCTACTGAAGGGCCGTCGTCACTCGCCGAGGCCGACGCGTCCGGCAAAGACGACCACGGCAGCGACGCTGGCTACGCCGGCGACGACCGCCAGTCCGTCAGCGACGATCGCCTGCTCGAGCGCGCGACGGCGCTCGAGGCCGCGGGCCTCGTCGGTCACCGCCGTCGCGTTGGCTTCGGCGTTGGTCGCGAGCGCTTGCTGACCCATCAAGCCCGAGCCCACCCCGGCGGCGGCGCCCGCGGCGAGCGCCACATAGCCCCAGGGGTTCGCGAACCACGGTCGGAGCCAATCCTCGCCGGTGGTGGCGATGGCCGCCGGGGCCGGCGCGGCAGTGTCCGCGGGCGCGGTGGCGGTCACCGAGCGGGTCGTGGGCAGACGGCTCCCGGGGGCCGGCGGGATCGACGGCAGCAGGGCCGCCAGCGCCGGATCGGACCAGTCGTCGTCGCCTACCGCCTTTGGTCGGGCCCGCACGCCCTTGACGGTGCGACCGGTGGCGACGTCGACGAGCGCGATGCTGACGACCGCCACGCCGCCCTCGGAGCCGAGCCGGCCCAGCAACGCGTAGGCGTGGCCGGACGCCCTGGCGCGGCGCACCGCGCTGTCGATGTGCTCCTTCCAGACGACCGTCCGGCTCCCGAGCAGCGGCAGCTGGCCGACGTCAGGGCGGTAGTAGGCGAGATGCTCGGCAAAGGCGGCGAAGAGCTGGTCGGCGCGCGCGGCCGGCGACCCTTCGTCGGCGACGAACGGCAGCAGCAGGATGCCCGGCCCGTCGCCGCGGTCGACCTCTTCGACCGGCGGGCCGCGCGGGTCATCGGCGACAGGCGAAGCGGCGTCGTCCCCGGCCTCGCCACCGCTCGCGCAGCGCGAATCGAGGCCGCTGACCAGCGCGAAGCCCTCGCGTCCGCGGACGACTAGGTGCGCCCAGACCTTGCCGGTGCGCAGGACGCTGACAGCGGTACCCGGGGTGACGGGCCAGCTGGTGCTGTCGGAGCGGTTGCGCTCGTAGAGCGAAAACGGCGCCTTCGCGGTGCAGCTGCGCAGCGTCCCCGCGCAGGCGGCCTCGACCTCGCGGAGCATCACCATGCCCTTCAGGTCGCCGTTGCTTATCTGCGCGCGACCGTCCTCCCCCACGTAGACCACCGACACCTCGGTGCCGCGCTCGAAGCTGGTGTCCATGCGGCTGCGACCGCGCTCGACGGTGACGGGCAGCGGGCTCTGCAGCGTGCACGCCTCGCCGCCGACGAGCGCGCGGGCCGGCACCGTCGCGACGGCGACGAGGGCGATGGCGACCAGCAGCGGACGGCAGAGCGCGCTCATCGTGACCCCGAGAGATCGGCGTCGATCAGGAACGTACCGACGGGCTTCGCTGCGGCGTCGAGCTCGCCGACGAACGCGGCGCGTACGCTGATCGTATTGGGGCCATCGACGAGAGGGATGCGCGCCTGCCACGCCCCCTGCGCGCAGCGCGTCACCCCGACGCCCGTCGCCTGCACCTCGACGTCGTCTTCGCAGGTCGCCGACAGGATGACCTCCGTCGTCGTGGTCGTGGGCGGCGGCGGCTGATCGAGACTGAAGGGGATGTCCCTGACGGCGAACCGCTCGATGTCGATCTGGGTGACGGCGCTCTCGTTGCCGGCGTTGTCGGCGCACGACCAGCGGAAGCGGTTGGCGCCGAGCGTGATCTCCTGCTCGATGGAGAAGAACGGCGCCGCCGGGTCGACGTCGGCGAGCACGCGGCCGTCCTGCCGCATGACGCACGAGGGGTCCTTGGCGCCGCTCAGCGTCAGCAGGACGCGGGCGGTGCGCGCGGCCGGCGGCGCATCGAACACGATCGGACCGGGGGCCAAGTCGTCGCGCACGATCGTGATGACGGTGGCGTCGGACGCGCGCCCTACGGCATCCAGCGCCTGCAGCGCGAAGGTGTTGAAGCTTGCCGGGAGCGGCACGACGACACGGAAGGCCGTCGAACCGTCGCGCGGCACGACCTCTTCGTCGTCGATGAGGAGCGACGTGTTCGCTGGTCGTGTCCCGCGCAGCACCGCGGTCGTCGAGCACGTCGGCGTCGTCGCCTCCGCCAGCTGCGGGGCAACGGGTAGCGGCGGCACCGCGTCCAGCGTGACGTCCAGCGGCAACGCGCAGCCCACGGCCGCCACCGCACCGGCGGCGCAAGCAGCGCCGGCCACCACTGCCCAGCAGCGGAACGACGACGGAGTCGTGGCGTTCATCCGGCCTCCGGGACGCCGACACCGAAGGTGCCGGTACGGTCGATGGCGAAGACGCCGTCGCCGTCGCCGTCGTCGAAGGGAGTCCATACCGGACCCGCCGGCAACGGCTGGAAGAACATTGTCGTCGCCCCGGCGGCGGGGGCCGCCGGCACGCGCAGGCGGGCGCTCGACGGCGTCGCAAGCACCTGCGTCGGCGTGATCGTGTACAGGCGCGTCGTCGGCGTGAAGTTCTCGTACTCGAGGGTCGCGCTCGCCAGCGTGAAGGAGAACGCCGTCGCGCTCGGCAGCGCCCCCGCATCAATCTCGAGCACGATGCCATCGGGGCCGTAGACGACGCCGCCGTTGACGCCGACGAGGGTCGCTTCGATAGGGATGTCGTCGGCGCTGGTGGCGACACAGATCTCGCCGTCGCACACGGTGCCGCCGGCGCAGTCATCGTTATCGGTGCAGCGAGCGGGGCTCGCCGCGTCCTGTAGGACGATCATCGTGCAGCCCGCCAGCGGCACCAACGACGCACAGAAAACGACAGTCAGGACGAGACAAAGTCGCGCGCGCATCGACGACAGCATGCCACGGCGCCGACGCCGACAGTCAACGCCGCCGACGTCGGAGCGTTAACCGGGTCAGGTCGCCGGCTCGGGAGAAGGGCCGCCCAGCGGCAGTGTCGGAGCCTTGCCCGCGCCCTCGCGCTTCTTGCGCTCGTCCTCGATCTGCTCCCGGGTCTTGATCTTCACCGTCGGCTTCGTGCGGGTGATCGTACCGCCGTCCAGGATGACCTTCAGGTCATCGCCGTCGAGGGTCTCGTACTCGAGCAGCGCCCGCGCGATGCCGTGCAACCGCTCGAGGTTTGTCGACAGCAGCCTGCGTGCACGGTCGTACTGCCCCATGACGATGGCCCGAACCTCAGCGTCGATGGTCTGCGACGTCTGCTCCGAGTAGCTCTGTTGCTGGGCAAAGTCGCGGCCGAGGAAGACCTCGCCCTGCTTGGTGCCGAAGTTCAGCGGCCCGAGCTTCTCGCTCATGCCCCACTCGGTCACCATCGCGCGGGCCAGCTCGGTGGCGTGGTCGATGTCCGACGCCGCGCCCGAGTTGATGTCGCCGAACAAGAGCTCCTCGGCGATGCGCCCGCCCATCGCCATCGCGATGCGGTTCTCGGCGAAGTTCTTGTTCATGCTCTTGCGATCGTCGGGCAGGAAGCTGGTGACGCCGAGCGCGGCGCCGCGCGGGATGATCGTCACCTTGTGCAGCGGCAGGAAGTCACCTCGCCGGCCCTGCTCCTCCTGACCGAGCAGCAAGCCCACCAGCGCGTGCCCGGCCTCGTGGTACGCCGTCGCCTCGAGCTCCTTCGCCGTCATGACCAGCGACCGCCGCTCGTTGCCCATCGTGATCTTGTCGCGCGCGGCCTCGAAGTCGGCCATCGCTACCTTATGAGCGTCGCGGCGCGCGGCGATGAGCGCCGCCTCGTTGACGAGGTTCTCGATGTCGGCGCCGCTCTGCCCGGCGTCATGCGCGCCAGCACCTCGATGTCGACGTCGACAGCGAGCGGCACCTTGCGGGTGTGCACCCGGAAGATCGCCTCGCGGCCGGTGACGTCGGGGCGCGGGACAGCGATCCGGCGGTCGAAGCGGCCCGGGCGCAGGATCGCTGGGTCGAGCACGTCGGGCCGGTTCGTCGCGGCGACGATGATCACGCCCTCGCTGGACTCGAAGCCGTCCATCTCGACGAGCAGCTGGTTCAACGTCTGCTCGCGCTCGTCGTGGCCGCCGCCCATGCCCGCGCCGCGGTGACGACCCACCGCGTCAATCTCGTCGATAAAGATGATGCAGGGTGCGTTCTTCTTGCCCTGTTCGAATAGGTCGCGCACGCGGCTGGCGCCGACGCCGACGAACATTTCGACGAAGTCGGAGCCGGCGATGCTGAAGAAAGGCACCCCCGCCTCGCCGGCGATGGCGCGGGCGAGCAGGGTCTTGCCGGTGCCGGGCGGGCCCATCAGCAGCACACCCTTCGGAATGCGACCGCCGAGGCGCGTGAACTTCTTGGGGTCCTTCAGGAACTGGACGATCTCCTCGAGCTCGACCTTGCTCTCGTCGACGCCGGCGACGTCGGCGAACGTGACCTTGTTCTGGCTCTCGTTCATCAGGCGGGCGCGGCTCTTGCCGAAGCTCATCGCCTTGCCACCGCCGGACTGCACCTGACGGATGAAGAAGAGGAAGAGCACGACAATGAGCACCATCGGCAGCCACTGCACGAGCACCACCCAGATGGCGCCATCATCCTTGGGCTCGATGGTGTATGTCGTACCGGCCGTGCGCTGCGCGTTGTCGAGTTTCTTCAGCAGCTCTTCGCTGACGACGCCCAGCGTGATGAAGCGCGTACCGCTCTTGTAGGTGCCCGACAGCTCGACTCCCTTGCCGGTTTCGCGGATCTTCACCTCGGCGACGTCACCTTTTTCGATGGCCGCCACCAGTTCGCCGAAGCGCGCCTCTTCCTGGCGCTGCACCGGACGCCAGAACGACACCCATGCCCCAACGATAATCGCAAGAAATGCGAGCCATACGACCAGGGTCTTGTGCTGCTGCTTCACGTCGCACCTTCCACTGCGCGGCGCGTGCCCGGGGGAGCCGTCCGCTTGTCCAACCGCATACCCGACCGGGGAGCCCGCGCCCCATCGCCTTCGCCGGTCTGATGCACTCTAGGCGCCGGGGTTTCCCCGGAAAGAGCGCTGCGCGCGACCGGTCCGGTCATCATGCGGCGGCGAGGGCACCACGGCAACCTCGTGACCGTCGGCGCTGGCGCGGATCTGCGCGCGGCAGCCTCGCAGGGCGACCTCGCCCGTGCGCCCCTCGGCGGCAAGACGCAGCACCGCTTCGATGGCCGCTGGCGCCGTCCGCGGGTCGGCGTCGAAGCCGGCGATCCGGCGCCGCAACCACCGCCGCAGCAGGGCCGGCGACAGGCGGGCGTCGACGACGGCGACGTCGGGCACCAGGGCCTCCAGCGCGTCGTCGTCCTCGCGCAGGTGCCGCGCATGGCGCGCGAGGGCGGCCTCGACTGTCGACCGCCGCTCGCCGAGGGGGTGCAGGACCGCGTGGCGCAGCCAGCCACGGGCGTTGCGCCCGGCGTCGTCGTCCTCGTCGACCACGACGTCGTGCACGGCGAGGGAGTCGAGCGCCGCGCGCAGCGTCGCCTTCGGCAGCGCCAGGAACGGCCGTACCGCCGCGACCCCCTCGACGGCGGGGGCCACGATCGGCGGGGCCGCGCCGCCGCGCCCGCCCCCGAGCCCCGTCAGGTGCAGCAGCACGCCCTCGGCGACGTCGCCCCGGTGGTGGGCGAAGACGACGGCCCCAAGACCATAGTCGCCGGCGACGGCGCGCAGCGCTGCGTGGCGCGCCCGTCGCAGCGAAGCTTCGTCGCCGCGGTGGGGGGCGACGACGCGGACCTCGCCCGTGAGACCCAGCAGGCGGGCGCGGGCGACGACAGCGTCGGCTTCTACGGCAGCCGTCGCGCGGCGGCCGTGGTCGACGGCGACGACAACGAGAGCGCGGCCCGCGCGGCGCGGCCAGCGCGCCGCGGCCTCGAGCAGCGCCCGCGAATCCGGCCCCCCGGAAACGGCCAGGACCGCGCCGCGCGCAAGCACCGCACAGCGCTCGTCGACATCGTCGAGGGCGCTCCACAGCGGCTGCAGCGCCCGCCGTGTCGCGGTGCGGCCCGGTCGCGGCCGTTCGTCAGCCGGCATCCGGGTCGAACGGCGGGCGACCGGCCTTCTCGTCGCGCGCCGCCAGCGCCGCGGGCGCGGCCGCGCAGTACTTCTTCAGCTTCTTCGACGGCACGCCGTCGGCGTCGAAGCAGTCGCAGGGGTAACCGTTGCCGTCGCCGTCGGCGTCGCACTCATCGACCGGCGTGAAGTCGAGGCAGGCGAGCTGCCCGAAGCTGACGATGGCCTGACACGTGAAACCCTCACCGGCCTCGGCGCACTCGGTGTCGGCCTCGCACTGCCTGGTGCAGAACGGACGCCCACCGTCGACGGATGCGCACAGGGCCTGGGAGCAATTGTCGAACGAGACGTCGCGGACGAGGTCGTTCTTGCCCGGCTTGATGTCGACCTTCGATAGGACCTCTTTTGCGTTGGCGTCGCACGGCAGCCCGATCTCGGACTCGCATCCCACGACGAGAAACAGCGCCGGCGAACAAAACGACACGACGAACCGTGCGAGCGGACGCATGGAGACTCCCAAGACAGCCAGTGACCACGGACGTCGCTACGTTAGCATGACAGCGACCAGCGTGGTCGAAGGAACACTCCGCTGCCTCTCGCGCGGTCCGGCGACGAGCGCTCGGCTTGTTGATGGTCGCGCGGTGGTGCTATCCCCGAACGAAACGTCGGACTGGCACTCGCGCGTGGAGAGTTTCGGATGCGTTGGCAGACAACGACGGTGAGCAGCCGGGGGCTCGGCAGACGGATCGGTCGGGGAATCGGCTGGGGCGTCGTCTGCGGGATGGCGTCACTCCTCGCCGTCGCGTGGCCGGCGCTCGCCGCCGACGCGGCCGCCGACTCCGACCTCCAGAAGGAGGCCGCCGGGCAGGGCACGCAGGAGAACGTCGACGCCGGCACCGGCAAGACGCTGCAGGAGCGCATCCGCGCCGTCAGCCGCCGCACGTTCCTGAAGGCCAACCGCTTCGAGCTGGCGCCGCAGGCCGGCATCTCGACCAACGACCCGTTCTTCCGCTCGTGGGCGTTTGGCACGCGGGGCAGCTGGCACTTCAGCGAGGAGTTCAGCCTCGACCTCGGCGGCGCCTTCGCTCCGATCCAGGAGCAGCTCGACATCTTCCGCGCGCTGAACGTCGACCCCAGGGACCTCGACCTGACGAAGGTCGCGACGACAACTCTCGTCGGCTACGGCGACATCGGCGTCACCTTCTCGCCGTTCTACGGCAAGGTCGCGCTTGCCTCCGAGTTCGTCGGACACTTCGACATCTTCGTGTCGTCAGGGCTCGGCCTCGTCGTCGATGGCCAGCTGACCAGCCCGGCGGTCCACCCGGCGCTCGAGCTAGGAATCGGGTCGCGGCTGTTTCTGAACCGTTGGCTGTGCCTGCGCGCCGACGTCCGCGACTTCCTGTATCCCTCGGACATCAACGGCGAGCAGTCGCTCGGCAACCTGCTGTTGCTGAACCTCGGCGTCGGCGCCTTCTTCCCCCTCGACTTCGACTACTCCGCCGAGACCATCGGCGCGAAGGACTGACACTATGGCGCCGACGCTGCGGACCACCATGGCTGCCTTCGCCGTCGGGCTCGCGCTCGCCGGTCCCACGCGCGCCGAGGAAACGACCGAGCTTGCCCTCGAAGAGCCCGGCGCGACACCTGACGCCGCGGCCGCTCCGGCCGATGGCGCCGACGCTAAGCTCGGCGCGACCGAGTCGACCGAGGCGACCGAGTCGGGCAAGACCGCCACCGACGAGGGCATCGACCTGACGCTGCAGGACCGCATCAAGGCGGTGGCCCGCAAGACCTTCCTGAAGGCCGGGCGCTTCGAACTCGACCCGATGGTCCAGGTGACCGTCAACGACGCGTTCATCCGCACCTGGTCCGTCGGCGGCCGCGCGGCGTGGCACATCAACGATGCCTTCGCCCTCGAGCTTGGCGGCGGCTGGGTGCCGCCGGGGTTCACCCAGCGGCTCGAGCCCGCCGAGCTGCTCAAGGAGAAGCTCGCGCTCATCAACATCGACAACCAGCTCGTGGGGATGGCCGACATCGGCCTGACGTTCTCGCCCCTGTACGGCAAGGGCGCCGTCTTCGGGGACGGCATCGTCAACTTCGATGGCTTCCTGTCGGCGGCTGTTGGTGCGACGTTCGACAACGGTCAGGACGTCGTCCATCCGGCGATGACCGTCGGCATAGGTACGCGCGTGTTCCTGACCCGCTGGCTCGTGCTGCGCGGCGACGTGCGCAACACGCTCTACCCGCAAGAAAAGTCGCTGATCTCGACGCTGCAGAACCTCCTGTTCGTCGGCGTCGGTGTGGGCTTCTACCTGCCGCCCGACTTCGCCTACCAGTACGAAGCGGCGCGCGTGAACCCCAATGGGTGACCGCATGACGTCGACGACACCGGGGATGACGCTGATGACGCACGAGCCGAGCCCGAACCCGTCCGGCCGCATCTGGGCCGGCGCGCTGTCCCGCCTCCGCGGCGCGCGCGCGGCGACCGCAGCGTGCAGCGGCGTCGTCGGCGCGCTGCTGTTGTGCGGGCCGCTGTGGTCGACGTCGACACGCGCTCAGGACGACGGCTTCAGCTTCGACATCGTCGAAGAGGGGGTCAAGGATGTCGACACGGCGCGCCTCGACGCGGCCAGGGACCTCGTCAACCAGGAGCGCTTCGGCGAGGCGCTCGGCGAGATGGAGGCCATCCTCGCCGACAAGAGCCTGAAGAAGCATCACGAGCAGACCGAGTACGCCGCCGCCAAGGCGCTGTACCGCATGGGCGCGTACCACGCGGCCCTCGCCCGGTTCCAGAAGATCCTCGACGTCGGTCCCAAGCACCCGCAGTACGCTGAGAGCCGCAACTGGCTGTTCTTCGTCAGCCGCAAGATCAAGGACGAGCTCGCGGCCCTGCAGATGGTGTCGATCTATGCGAAGGCCGAGGACATCCCTGCCGAGCAGCAGTCCGAGCTGAGCTACGCTCTGGCTCGCTTCTACTTCCTGCTGGCGCTCAACCAGGGCGCTCGCGGGGTCGAGGTCCAGTCCACCGAGCTCGAGGCTTCGCCGGACGCCCCGCTTGACGCGCCGCCGGACGGCGAGGCTCCCGCCGGCACGCCGAAGCCCGCCGACGACGACGGCTTCAACTTCTCGGGTGACGACCTCGGCGGCGGTGACGACGACGGCTTCGGCTTCGACTTCTCCGGGGCCGAGAGCAAGCCGGCGGCGAAGCAGACCAAGTCGAAGAAGAAGTCGAAGGAAAAGGCTGACGAGAAAAAGCCCGCCGACACACCACCGCCGGCGGCTTCGCCGCCGGTGCCGCCGCGCAGGGCGACGCCGGCTCGTGCGGCGCACAAGGCCGAGAACCCGAAGTCCGCCGAGGAGTCGCTGTCGGCGGCGCTGAAGGCTGTCGAGCGCGTCGACGAAGGCTTCGCGCTGTCGGCGCAGTCGACGTACCTGAAGGGCCTCATCAACTTCGCGCGCGGCGAGTTCGAGCCCAGCGTCAAGGCGTTCCGCGAGGTCGTGCGCAGGACGAACCCGCGCGGCGGCGGTGTCGAGAACGAGAAGCTGCGCGAGATGGCGCTCTTCTCGCTGGCGCGCGTGCACTACCAGTTCGAACAGTTCCGCTACGCCATCTTCTATTACGACCGGATCAGCCGCGACTCCGAGGCCTGGCTCGACGCCGTCTTCGAGTCGTCGTGGGCGCACTTCCGGCTCGGCGAATACGAGAAGGCGCTGGGCAACCTCGTCACGCTGCAGTCGCCGTTCTTCATCGACGAGTACTACCCCGAGTCGTCGATCCTGAAGGCCATCACGTTCTATGAGAACTGCCGCTACCCAGAGGCGCGGGCGTTCCTCGGCGAGTTCAAGCAGAACTACGGCGGCGTGCTCGGCGAGCTTGAGCGTCTCGTGGGCGCGCCGAAGGGCGAGGCGTCGACGGGAGGGGCGGCCAACGAGGTGGTGGCGCCGAGGACCGCCGAGCAGCTGTTCACCGAGCTCACCGAGCTGGAGAAGAAGGTCAGCGAGGGCAAGGATGACGCGGCGCGGTCGATCGCGTTGACGGCGCGCCTGCTCCGTCTCGCCTTGTCCGACAAGCGAGTTGCCGGCTTCCGCGAGGCCATCTCCGAAATCGACGATGAAAAGGCGATGCTGGCGGCGACGCCGCCACCATTCAAAGGCGGCATCATGCACACCGAGCTGATGAAACGCCTCGACGACCGACGCGCCGAGCTGGTGCGGGACGCCGGGACGCTGCTGCGCGACAAGCTCGAGGCCGAGCGCGCGTTCCTGCGCGACCTGACCGCCAAGCTGCTGCGCATCGAGTTCGAGATTGAAAAGATGGAGAAAGAGGCGCTCGAGGCCTCGCTGGCGAACCAGAACCAGACTGTGAACCTCGACAAGTACAGCTTCACTGCCGCGACCGACGACGAACGTCTGTACTGGCCGTTCGAAGGTGAGTATTGGCGGGACGAACTAGGTGCGTATCAGTACACATTGACCAAGGGCTGCCGGCCGCCCGAAGAGACCACGATCACGGGCAACTGACCTGCCACGCCCGATCGGTACTTCACGCTCGTTCCGTCCGTCACGCTCGTTCCGTCCGTCACGCTCGTTCCGTCCGATCCTCTCCGGAGCCCTCATGCAGCTCGTCCGCGCCGTCGTCCTCGCCGTCGCCGTCCTCACCGCCGGTCGCGCCGCCGCTCAGGACCCCGACCGGCCCTCGGTCAACACGGCGGCGAAGGATAGCGCCAAGGCCGACGCCGCCGCCGAGGCCGAGGCCGAGAAGGCCCGCAAGCAGCGCGAGAGCCGCGTGCCTACGGTCGTGCAGGAAGAGGAACGCCAGAAAGTCGAAGTCTCGCCGGAGCCGACGCTCGAATACGAGGACTACCGTCGCCAGACCGAGGTGAAGGTCGCGTCCAAGCGCAAGGGACTGATCGGAAAGCTAGATGCGATCCTGGCGCAGAACCCGCCCGACGACGAACAGCCTGAGCTTTTGTTCCAGAAGGCCGAGCTGTTCCTTGAGGAGGCGCAGTACTGGTTCTTCGAGGCCAACCGCATCGACGACGAGCTCGCCGCGGCGTTGTCCAAGGGCGACGACGCGAAGATGACCGCCGTGTCCGACAAGAAGGACAGGCTGCTGGCGCAGCAGAAGAAGTGGGGCGAGGACGCGATCCTCCTCTTCGAGGAGATTGAAAGGAAGCATAAGAAGTTCGAGCGAATGTCGGATGTTCTTTACATGATGGGCCAGGTGTACTGGGATCGCAATGATTACAAGCAGGCGCTGGCCGCCTACCGGAAGCTGATCAAGGATCACGCGAAAAGCCAGTACATCTCCGACGCCTGGCTTGCCTTTGGCGAGTACTTCTTTCAGGTGTCGCCCGAGAACGAGCGTGACGTGCAGAAGGCGCTCGACGCTTACATCAAGGCCGCTGCCAATCAGGAGTCCGCCGTCTTTGGCTACGCGACCTACAAGCAGGGCTGGTGTTATTATAACCTTTCACGTCACGACAAGGCGGCGGAAAAATTTAAAGAGGTCGTGCTGTATAGTCAGGTGAACAGCTCGATCCTCGGCGAACGTCGCATCGGCCTCGCGAAGGAGGCTCGCAAGGACTACGTGCTGGCCTACGCCCAGTACGGCTCGGCGGGCAACGCGTCCGACGAGTTCAAGACCATCGCCGACGGCGACGAGCATCGTGCGATGCTCGACCGGCTGGGCGACATCTATTACGGCGACGGCAAGGACCGCGACGCGATCATCACGTACCAGAACCTGATGAAGATGACGCCTGGAAATACGCGAAATCCACTGTATCAAGGGAAGATCGTGAAGCTCGCCAGTCGCATTGGCGAGAAGAAGCAGGTCGTGGGGCAGGCGCGCAAGCTCGTCGACGAGTACAAGCGCGTCCGCGCGGTGGCGGCGGCGATCAAGGAGGCCGACCCGAACCGGGCGGTCGTGCTCGACGATCTGCAGAGCGCCGACGACGTCTCCGACAACACGCTCCGGTTCCTGTCGACGACATGGCACAACGAGGCCAAGAAGACGCTCGACAGTTCGACCTTCGAGTACGCCTACGAGATCTACGGCGACTACCTGGAGTTGTTCCCCCAACGGAAGGAGGCGTACGAGATGCGCTTCTTTTTTGCGGAACTCCTGTTCAAGCTGGAGCGCTTTGAACTGGCGGGTGAGCAATACATCAAGGTTTATCAGGCCGACACGAAGGGGAAGTGGGCCGAGGCCGCCGCCGAAGAAGCCGTGCGGTCCTACGAGGAGGTGATGAAGGACTTCGACCGCGTCTCCAAGGCGCGCCCGCAGCCCACGCTGGCGCCCGGTGATGGCTCGAAAGAGAAGCCCATTCCCGACACCAAGAAAAAGTACATCGCAGCCTGTAATAACTACATTGCGAACTTTCCGAAGGGGAAGCTCGTCGTCGAGGCGACGTACAAGATCGCGCGCACGCTTTATGACTACAACTACTTCAAGGAGTCGACACCGCGGTTCATCGATTTCACCGAGAAGTATCCCGACCATCCGCGCGCCGAGCAGGCGGCGAACCTCGTGCTCGACACGTTCAACATCCAGGAGGACTGGACGGCGTTGAACGCCGCCGCGCGGCAGTTCGCCAAGAACGATACGTTGATGCGTTCGAAGGAGTTCGCAGCCGTCGTGTCGAGGGTGAAGGAAGAGTCGAGCTTCAAGCTCATCAACGACTTCGAGAAGAAGAAGGAGTGGGGTGAGGCCGCGAAGCGCTACCTCGCGTTCGCCGACGAATTCCCCCAGGGCGGCCTTGCCGACAAGGCGCTCGCCAACGCGGCCGCGATGTACACGCGCTCCGGCGAGCTTGACCGCGCCATCAAGGCGCGCCTGCGGCTGGTGAACAGCTACAAGACGTCGCCGCTGGTGCCTGACCAGATGTACGCGCTCGCCGCCGGCTACGAGCAGGTGGTGGCCTACAAGGAGGCCGCGGCGTGGCTCGAGCGCTTCGTGACCGAGAACCCGAAGGACACGCGGGCCAGGGACGCGCTCTACAATGCTTCCATCTACCGGCACGGCACCAACGACACGAAGAAGGCGGTCGAGGACCGCGAGCTGTACCTGAAGTCGTTCAAGGACGCCGCCGACGTCGAGGACGTCGCCTTCTCGATCGCCACGACGTGGGAGGAAGCGGGCAACACGAAGAACGCGGTGGCCGCCTACACCGCCTTCGCCGAGCAGTGGCGGCGCAAGAACCCGGTGCGGGCGCTGAACGCGCAGTACCGCGCCTACCGGCTGCTCGAGAAGAACAAGGGCAGCAAGACCGAACTCGAGCGTGCGTACAAAGAGTTGGAGACGCAGGTGCGGGTATTCCAGCGAAGCGGAAAGCCTGTGGACGAGGTCGGTGATCCGCTGGCGTTGGTGGCCTTCCGCGAAGCCGACCTGGTGCTCACGAGCTACAAGTTCGTGAAGATCACGCGCGCCGACAACCCGACGGAGTTCAAGAAGACGCTGCAGCAGAAGCGCGACGCCAAGGACGACGTGAAGAAGGCCTACACCGAGGTCGTGAAGCTGAAGTCACCCGAGTGGGCCGTCGCGTCGCTGTTCCGTATTGGCGAGGCCGAGGCGAACCTGGTGAAGGTCTTCAAGGAGGTCCCTGCGCCCCGCGGCCTGACCGACGAACAGGCCCAGCTGTTCAAGGACAAGCTCGAGGACATGACGCTCCCCATCGAGGAGGAGGCGGCCCAGACGATGATCCTCTGCCTCGACAAGAGCGCCGAGCTGGCCGTCTTCAACGAGTGGACGCGCCAGTGTCTGGCGTACCTCGAGGAGCATCGACCAAACCAGTATCCAAAGAACAGCGCCGACGCGCGCACGCCGCTCGTCGTGAAGCGCGATCGCAGCGAGCAGGGGCAGGGGCTCGTGCTGACGTTGCCGAAGCCTGGCGAGAAGCCGAAGCCCGAGCCGGGCACCGAGCCGCCGCCGGCTCCGCGCGGTACGTCCTCGATGGCGGGCGTCAAGCAGGAAGAGTCGATGGAGCTGTCGGCGGGCGAGCTTGGAGGTGCGAAGTGAAGCCGCGAACCCACGAGCCCCAAGGCCACGTGCGCCGTTCGCTGCTGCTCGGCCTCGGCGCCGTCACGAGCTTGTCGGTCGGCGCCTGCCAGACCGTCAACGCCGCCGTCGACGCCGTCGGCGGCGACAAGAGCATCCAGGCCGCGGCTGACGCCGGCGCCGACGCCAGCACCGGTGAGGCCGTCGCTGGTCGCGCCGCGCGGGTCGCCTTCGCCCGCGGCGCTGACACGTTCAAGACCTCGGCGGGTAAGGACGTCGCCGCGGCACGGGGCTCCTTCGAGGAGGCCGCGCGCGCCGACGCCAGCTTCGCCCTCGCCCACTACAACGTCGCCGTCCTGTTCGAGAAGGAGGGTCGCACCGACGATGCGCGCAAGAGCTACCGCCAGGCCCTCGACCTCGACCCGACGCTCGATGCGGCGGCGAACAACCTCGGTCTGCTACTCGAGAAGAGCGGCCAGCTCGACGCTGCTCGCGCGCTGTACACCGAGATCATCAATAAGAACCCCGAGGCGGTCTCCCCGCGGCTGCGCCTCGCCCGCCTCGCGCGCGAGAGCGGCGACACGAAGACGGCGAAGAAGCTCGCCCGCGAGGCGCTGCAGTTCGATGCGGCGTCGCCGACCGCGTACCGGCTCCTTGCCCGCGTCTACGCCGAGGAGAAGCAGGCGCAGCTGGCTCGCTTGACGGCGTTGCGCGGCGCGAAGCTCGCGCCCGACGACCCCGAGCTGAACTACGCGCTCGCGCTGGTGGCGATGAACGCCAAGGACGTCGGCGTCGCGCGTGCCCTGCTGAGCAAGGTCATCGAGCGCGACCCCGAGCACGTCGACGCGCGCGCGCAGCTCGCCGACATGGCGCTGTCGAATCGCGACTGGAAGACCGCGTCGCAGCAGCTGGAGGCGCTCACGAAGCTCGACGCGCAGAACGCCAGCGTCTGGAACAACCTCGGCCTCTCATACAAGGGCTTCGGCCGCTTCGACGATGCGCGCGGCGCGTTCCAGAAGGCCATCGCCGTCGATGCCGCCTTCGCCGAGCCGGCGCTGAACCTTGGAATCCTCGAGCTGCGCCACCTGATGAACGCCGAGAACGCGCGCGTCGCGCTCGAGAGCTACGTCGGCAAGGCTGGCACCGCGTCGAAGGAGGCCGAGAGCCTGCTCGAGGAGGCGCGCACGCTGATCGCCTCGCAGGCCGAGGAGAAGCGGATGCTGGCCGAGGCTGCGCGGGCCGAGGAAGAGGCGAAGCGCAAGGCCGAGGAAGAGGCGCGGGCGGCCGCCAACCGCCCACCGCCGCCTCCCGAAGCGACCCCGCCCCCAGCCGAAGAGGCCCCACCGTCGCCGGCGGAGGCAGCCCCGGTGGAGACGGCGCCCCCCCCGGTCGCCGAGCCGGCAAAGCCGACTCGCAAGGCCCTGAAGAAGAAAGAGAACAAGAAAGAGAAACAGCCGGATGCGCCGGCGAAGGACGACAATTTCTACAATGACTGAAGGCCTGACGAAGGACCGCCGCGCCGGTCTCGAGCCGCTTGGTGACGTCGGGGGTACGGGGGGCCGTCGCGAGTGTCCTCGAAGCCAGAGCGCGCGGGAGCCGGTCCAGCAGTGCTAGCGTCACGACTGTCAGGAGCACGTATGAAGGTCAGCGTCGCAACCATCACCCTCGCCACACTGCTCGCGACCGCATCGGCGGCGCAGGACGACGGCGTTAACGTCGAGGGCGGTGTGTCGTACCAGCGCAAGACGGTCATCAACTTCGAGGATGACACCATCGAGGGCGACCTGAAGACACCCGATGGCCAGTACCTGAACGTCAAGAAGAAGCTTCGTCACAAGAGCCTCATCCGGATCCGCAAGGACTTCCGGCGCGAGGTCCTGTCGTCGGTCGGCGACCTGTAACGACATCCGTCCGTCGCCGGATGGCCTGAGGGCACCGTGCGGCGGAAGAGTGGATCCTTTTAGGAGCAGGCTACGCTGGACACCACCGCGGGCGGGCGGGGAAGCAGCGGGCAACACGCGCGGTCCCATGGCGAACGAGGAGAGAAGGATATGCCCAGACCCATCGGGATTCGTATCCACCGCGGCGGCGACTTCGTCGAGACCCAGGTTTTCGACCGCGACATCGTGAAGATCGGCCGCCTCGCGTCGGCCCATCTGCGCCTCGAAGACCCGAAGGTGTCGCGGATCCACGCGGTCATCGAGGTCGCCGAGAACAAAGAGGTCGCGATCATCGACATGGGCGCCGCCGAGGGCACGCTCGTCAACGGCGAGAGGGTCAGCCGCGCGCGACTGAAGCACGGTGACGAAGTAGGCCTCGGTGACTCGCGCCTGGTTGTCATCCTTGACGACGTCGAGCTGGCGGCCCTGAACGGGATGGTGTCGGCGATGCCTGTCGCGGCCTCCGTGACCGAGCAGCTGCGGGCATCCGACCTCAGCGACATGCCGCCGCCGCCGATGACCACCAACGGGGGCGTCTTCGCCACCGGCTCCACCGACGTGGCGGCGCTGCGGGCGGAGCTCGGCGCCGCCGTGGCGGCCGTGTCGACGACGTCCACCGACGTCTTCCTGGCGCCGGCGCTCGATCTGGGGCCCCCGGGCGCAGCGCTGGTGGCCGAGCCGTCGGCGATGGCGGCGGTGACTGTGCCGCCGGTGACGGCGCCGCCGGTGACTGCGCCGCCGGTGACGGCGCCGCCGGTGACGGCGCCGCCGGTGACGGCGCCGCTGGTGACTGCGCCGCTGGTGACTGCGCCGCTGGTGACTGCGCCGCCGGTGACTGCGCCACCTGTGGCGGTTGCGCCGCCGCCGCGCCTGGCGCGCACGCTGGCCCCTTCGATCCTGCCGCCGTTGCCGCCCATCCCCGAGGACGCCATCACGCCCGAGAACCGCTTCATCGAGGTGACGCTCCGCTGGGGCGGAACCGTGATGGACGTACGGCGGCTGAAGGAGACGGCGAATTTCAGCATCGGCCGCGACACCGAAGACAACTTGTTCGTGCCGCTCGACGGTGCCAGCCACGTGCTGTTGACGTCGGCGCAGGGCCAGGGCTGGAAGGTCCGTTACACCGACGGCATGTCGGGCAACGTGACGCGCGGCGAGCACAACGCCGCCCTGTCCGACGCCGGCGGCACGCCTGACGGCGACGCGTTCGCGATCCCGCTGACCGACGACACTGTCGTGTCCCTGGGCTTCGGCTATCATTCGCTCGAGGTGCGTCCCGTCGCGAAGTCGCGCATCGTGCCGATCCTGCCGTTCTTCGACGCGCTGTGGGCCAACGCTGCCCTCGTGACGCTGTTCGGGTCGGCGGTGATGGTCGCCACGCTCACGCTGATGCCCATCGGCATGGACAGCCTCGACGACGACCTGATGACCAACCCGACCAAGTTCCAGACATTGCTCCTGAAGCCGCCGCCCAAGGACAACTCGTTCCTGAAGAACTTCAAGGGGCCCAAGGAACAGAAGCAGGCCGCGCAGAAAGACGCCAGCAAGATGGGCGACAAGAAGGCCGACCCCAGGAAGGATCAGGGTCGTGCGGCCACCAAGGCCAAGGACAAGCCGACCGACGAAGAGATCGTGCAGAACAAGATGGCCGCGCTGTTCGGCGAGAAGGGGGGTGTCGCGCAGCTGTTCGGCGCCGAGAGCGGCGGCGCGCTTGCGGCGGCCCTCGGTGGCCTCGACGGCGCGCGCGTCGCCTCGGGCTTCGGCACCGGCGGCATGGGCCTGCGCGGCGGCGGCCCCGGCGGCGGCGGCATCGGCGTGGGCACGCTCGGCACCGGGCGCATCGGCACGCGTGGCCGCGGCAGCGGCGACGCCGGCTACGGCTCGGGCGAGGGCGGCCTGGGCGCCAAGACCGACCGCGACGTGACGATGACCCAGGGCACCCCGGTGATCCTTGGCTCGCTCGACCCCGAGATCATCCGGCGCATCGTGCGCGAGCACGCCAGCCAGATCCGCTACTGCTATGAAAGCGAGCTGACGCGGACGCCCGGACTGCTCGGTAAAATCGTCATGAAGTGGGTCATCAACGGCGAAGGGCGGGTGATGCAGGCCCAGGTCGCCGATACGCAGATGAAGAACGCCAACGTCGAGAACTGCCTCGCGACCAAGGTCAAGACGTGGCTGTTCCCCAAGCCCAAGGGCGGCGGCATGGTGATCGTCAACTATCCGTTCGTCTTCAAGCAGGGTGGCTGACCACCGTGCAGTAGAAATCCCGGCCGGCGACGCATACGAGCGGGCGATGGGCGACCGTCGCCCTCTTGGTCTTCGCTGGCCAGCGAAGGACGACGGCGCCGGCGAACCGCTGGCCTTCAGGCCCGCGCGCCGCGCGGGGCAGCGCGCTCGGGTCAGCGCGCGCGGGCGGCGCGCGCGACGAGGCGATCGTCGACCACGGCCAGCCGGATGCGGGCGCCGTCCTTGACCTCGCCGCGCAGGATCGCCTCGGACACCGGGGTCTCGACGAGCCGCTGGATCGTCTGGCGCAGCGGCCGGGCGCCGGCGGGGCCGCTATCGCGGACGGACTGGGCGACGAGGAAGCCGAGCACCGGATCGTCGAACTTCAGCTGGATGTTGCGCGTGGTCAAAAGGGCGCGCGCCGACAGCTCGAGCTGCAGCGCCGCGATCCGCTCCAGCTCGGCCCCGGTGAGCGCCGCGAACACGCACTTGTCCTCGATGCGGCCCCACAGCTCGGGCAGGAAGTGCTTGCGCGCAGCGGCGAGCACGGCGTCCTCGCGGGCCTGCTGCTCGCGCTGCGCCTGCGCCTGCGTGCCGGCGTCGACGGCGAAGCCCATGGCTTTCTTCGTCAACGTCGCCGCCTGTGCGCCGAGGTTCGACGTCAAGATCACGACGGCATGGCGGAAGGTCACCGTGCGCCCGCGGCTGTCGGTGAGCCGGCCCTCGTCGAGGATCTGCAGCAGGATCGGCAGCACATCGGGGTGGGCCTTTTCGATCTCATCGAGCAGCACCACCGCGTGCGGGCGCCGACGGATGGCCTCGGTGAGCTGCCCGCCGTCGTCGTGGCCGACGTAGCCCGGCGGCGCGCCGGTCAGCCGCGCCACAGTGTGGGGCTCGCTGAACTCGCTCATGTCGAGCCGCACCAGGGCGCTCTCGCTGCCGTACAGGAACTCGGCGAGCGCCTTGGCGAGCTCGGTCTTGCCGACGCCCGAGGGGCCGAGGAACAGGAAGCTGCCCATCGGACGGTGCGAGCCGAAGCCGGCGTAATTGCGGCGGATGGTGTGGGCCACGCGCTGCACGATGTGCTCGTGGCCGATCACGCGCCGACCCAGGTCGGACTCCATCCGCAGGAACCGCTCCTGATCCTTGGGCTGCACGCGCTCGAGCGGCACCTTGGCGACGTCGGCGCAGACGCGCGCCACCTCGTCGCGCCCGATCTCGGTGACACCGCTACGACGCCCCCGCGACAGCGCCAGATCGAGCAGGTCGAGCGCCTTGGCCGGCAGCTTCTTGTCGTGGATGAACCGCGCTGACAGCTGGACGGCGGCGGCGACGGCGTCTTCGTGGGCGGTGACGCCGTGGTGCTTCGCGTACAGCGGCGCCGCGCCGCGGACGATGCGGATCGCGTCTTCGTCGGAGGGCTCCTCGACGAGGATCTTGACGAAGCGCCGCTCGAGCGCCGGGTCGGCCTCGATGTACTTGCGGAACTCGTCGAGGGTCGTGCTGCCGATGCACGGGAAGTCGCCGCGGGCCAGCGCCGTCTTCAGCTCGTTGGCGGCGTCCTGAGCGCCCTCGCCGGTGCCGCCGGCGCCCATCAGCGTGTGGATCTCGTCGATGAAGACGATGACCTGGCCCTTGCTGCGCAGCACGTCGCGCTTCAGCCCCTGCATGCGCTCGGAGAACGAGCCGCGTAGCGATGTGCCGGCGACGATGCGGCCCATGTCGAGTTCGACGATCACCTTGCCGTGCAGCGGTGACACGTCGACGTCGCCTCGCATCAGCTTGACGGCCAGGCCTTCGACGATGGCGGTCTTGCCCACGCCGGGCTCCCCGACGAGGCAGGGGTTGTTGGCGCGTCGCTTGCCGAGCACGTCGATGAGCTGTTCGAGCTCGGCGGCGCGCCCCACCGACGGGTCGAGCGTGCCGTGCACCGCCATCGCCGTCAGGTTGCGCCCGAGCGACGTCAGCCACGGGAACCGGTCGGGGTCGAGGTCGAAGGCCGTGGGCGGAAGCGTCAACGCCACCGACGGCGGTGGCGGCTCGCGACGACGACGCTCGGGAGGCCGGTCGCCAGCGCGGCCGATGGGGCCATCACCAGCCTGACCACCAGCCCGATCAACGGCCCGCGGCGTCTGCTCCGCCGTCGGTGTCATCAGTGCGCCCAGCGTCGCCGGCGCGGGCGCTGCGGCCGGGTCGTCGGCCGGCGGCGGAGTCGGCCCCGCAGGCAGCCGCGGCGCCGGCGGGGGCGGCCGCGCCCCCGGCCGCTCGCGGGGCGCGTCGGCCAGCGAGACCGCCGCCCCAAGGCCACCGTCGACGAGGGTCTTCTTCGACACGACCCAGTCGCCGCGAATGTCCTGTGCCAGCGGACGCGCATGCGCCCCGCGGCTGGCGAGTTCCTCGAAGCGCGGCTCGGGCAGCTCGCGCGCGTCGAGCAGCGCCTGCTGCAGCCGACGCGGCAGCACACCGGTCACCCAGCTCATCAAGCGGTTGCGCAGCGGCGCGCTGCCCCCAAGCGCGCTCTCGAGCAGCTGTGAGGCCGCGCCCTCGCGCACCTTCAGGAGCGCCACCAGCAGGTGCAGCGTGTTGGTGTGCCGCGCGTCGCAGCGCAGGGCGGTGTCGGTGGCGCTCTGCAGGACCGCCTCGACCGCGCCCGGCTCGTCGACGAGGGCCGGGCCGACCAGTGCCAGCAGGCGGTCGTCGTCGACCTCGGCGTCGCGCAGGACGAGCTCGGCCGGGTTCTTCACCGAGAACAGCGCGAGCACGAGGTGGGTCGTGCCGAGCGGCTGGCCGACGCCGTCGGCGATGGCGCACGCCTCGTGCAGCACGTGGCTGACGTCGGGGGCCGGGGGCAGCTTCCCGTAGCGCTCGAAGGCGAGGACCGCGTCGTGGCTCGTCATCGTCGTGTCGTCCGTCGTCCTTGCAGCCGAAAGCGCCGCCGTCGTCGTCGTCGCAGCCGGCCTGCTTCCGGCCTGCGGCGCGCACCGTGCATCTGATGCCGGCTTGTACCGCCTCTGCGCCGACGACGGAACCAGCCACGGTGCGGACGCGCGCGTTCGTGCGGCAGAAGCGCGCCGGCGTGTGGCCCATCGTCGCTCCGAGGGTGCGCGGTCGTGCTATGGCTCGACGCGGAGAGCGTCGCGCATGTCCGAGGCCGACCCGACAAACGACGCAGCGCCCGCGGGCGCGTGGACACGAGCGGCGGCAGTCGCCGTCGCCGGCGCCGTCGTTGGTGTGGCCGGCCGCGCCTTCTTCGGCCCCGGCGACGTCGCCGCGGTCGCCGGCGTGCTGGGCTCTGTCGCTACCGCTGGTCTGCTGTTTGCGCGGCCGCCCACCGAGCTCGCCGCCTTGCGGGAGGCGCTGCTGCGGATGGAGGAAGACCTCGCCGCGCGCGCGCCGCCGCCGCCGGGGGCGGCGGGTGGCGTGGCGGCCCTGCTGAACCGGCAGGCCGGACGGGAGCAGCGCGCGACGTTGCCGTCGGTCGCCGCGCGCGCCGCGATCGACGATGGCGCCCGCGCCGCGCTGCGCGAGGCCCACGAGCATGCGCAGGCGCAGGGCCAGGTCCTCGACGACACCGGCGCCGCAATGACCGAGCTGGCGGTGTCGGTGAAGACCATCGCGCAGTCGGTGGAGTCGCTGGCGACGTCCGCGGACGAGTCGGGCACCAGTATCCATGAGATGGCCGCGATCAATGACGAGGTAGCCGAGAACATCGGCGAGCTTGCCGCCGCCGTCGAGCAGACCGCCGCGTCGATCGAGGAGATGATCTACTCGATCAAGGAGGTCGCAAAGAACATTGAGGACCTCGCCCTCGCCGCCGAGCAGACGTCGACTTCGATGAACGAGATGGGGGCGAGCATCAACCACGTCGAAGAGAACGCGACGGCCACCGCCCGGCTGTCCGAGGACGTGATCCGCGACGCCGCCCGCGGCGCCGACGCCGTGAAGCGCACGCTGCAGGGCATTGACGACATCCGCGCGAGCTCCCGGTCGGCCTCCGGCGTCATCCGCGCCCTCGGTGAGCGCATCGGCGCAATCGGTAACATCCTCAATGTCATCGACGACGTCGCTGAGCAGACCAACCTGTTGGCGCTGAACGCCGCGATCATCGCCGCGCAGGCGGGCGAGCAGGGCCGCGGCTTCGCGGTGGTCGCCGACGAGATCAAGGATCTGGCCGAGCGCACCGGCAGCTCGACCAAGGAAATCGCCGCGCTGATCCTCGGCGTCCAGGAGGAGTCGAAGAACGCCGTCTCCGCGATCATGCGCGGCGAGCGCGCCGTCGAGAGCGGCGTGCAGCTGTCGCAGGCCGCCGAGGGTGCGCTGGCCGAGATCGTCGGCTCGGCGGGCAAGGCCACCGAGATGGTGAAGGCCATCGCGCTGGCCACCGTCGAGCAGTCCAAGGGCAGCAAGGTCGTCGCCGACGCCGTCGACCGCATCGCCCGCACCGTGCAGCAGGTGGCGGCGGCCACTGCGGAGCAGGCGCGCGGCAGCGAGCAGATCATGCGCAGCACCGAGCGCATGAAGACCCTGTCGAGCCACGTCGAGCTGTCGTCGCGCGAGCAGTCACGGGGCGGCGCGCAGATCGCCGCCTCCATCGAGCACATCAACCAGATGGTGCGTCAGCTGCATCAGGCTCAGCACGAGCAGGCCCGGGGGACGCAGCAGCTGCTCGCGGCGGTCGAGCAGCTGCGCGAACGCCAGCGCCTGCAGGCGGCGGCGGTCGAGCGCGTGGCCAGCAGCCTGCCGTCGGCCTGACCGTCGTTCAGGCGAGCTCGTCGACGCCGATGCGGCGGCAGTCCCCGGCCACGGGGCACTCGCTGCAGCGGGGGCGGCGGGCGTCGCAGATGCGCCGACCCTGGAAGATCAAGGTGTGGTGGGCCTGCAGCAGGCGCTCGCGCGGCCACAGCGCCGAAAGCTCGGTCTCGACCTTGTCGGGGTCGGTCTGGCGGGTCAGTCCCAGCCGCCGGGCGACGCGGCCGACGTGGGTGTCGACGGCGATGGCCGGCTCGCCGAAGCAGTTGGCCACGAGCACGGCCGCGGACTTGCTGCCCACGCCGGGCAGGGTCTCGAGCAGCTCGCGCGCCGGCGGCACCACCCCGCCGAAGTCGCCGACGACGACGCGGGCCGCGGCGACGATGTTCTTCGCCTTGTTGCGGAACAGCCCGATGCTCTTGATGTACGGCTCGACGTCGCCGGGGGCGGCGGCGGCGAAGGCCTGCACGGTGGGAAAAGCCGCGAACAGCGCCGGCGTCACCTTGTTCACGCTGACGTCGGTGGCCTGCGCCGACAGCACGACGGCGACGAGCAGCTGCCACGGCTGCGCCGGGTCGTGGTCGAGCTCGCACCGCGCGTCGGGGTAGCGCGCGCACAGGCCGTCGAGGATGCGCAGCGCCCGCTGCTTCTGCCTGGCCGTCGGCACCGATGCCTCCTTGCGATTCCTGCAGCGGCGGTGCGTACTGACGACGTCACCCCCGCGCCCGTGGCTTATCATGCTGGCCGGTGCCCGCGGTGTCATGCCGGACGCGACCTGCGCGCCGCGCGTGGATCGCCGCGCCGACCTCGCCGGGGTCTTGCCGCCGGCGGCGCGAAGTCCGATGACCCACCGGCAGCGCGGAGGGCGCGATGGACCAGAGCAGGCTGATCGCCGTCGGGCAGATGACCAGCGGTGATGACGTCGACCGCAACCTCGACGCGTGCGCGCGCCTGTGTCGCGCGGCGAAGCAGCAGGGCGCGGCGCTGCTGTCGTTACCCGAGAATTTCGCGTTCCTCGGCCGCGGCGACGGCGAGACCCTCGCCCGGATGGAGCCCCTCGACGGGCCGCTGTTCGCCCGCTTCCGCGCGCTCGCCCGCGACCACCAGCTGTGGCTCTCATTTGGTGGCTTCCCCGAGCGCGCCAGCGACACCCACGCGCACAACGCCCACGTCGTCGTCGACGATGCTGGCAACATCCGCGCCGTCTACCGCAAGATCCACCTCTTCGACGTCGAGCTCGGTGTGTCGCAGTACCGCGAGTCGGCGGCCATCATGCCCGGTCGCGAGGTCGTCGTCGCCAACAGCGTCGTCGGGCGGCTCGGGCTGAGCGTCTGCTACGACCTGCGTTTCCCTGGCTTGTACCAGACGATGAGCGCTCGCGGCGCCGAGGTGCTGCTGGTGCCGGCGGCCTTTACGCTGATGACCGGGAAAGAGCACTGGGAGCCGCTGCTGCGTGCGCGGGCCATCGAGAACCAATGCTTCGTTGCCGCCGCGGCGCAGACAGGGCGCCACAACGATCGTCGGGACACCTACGGCCACGCGATGATCGTCGACCCGTGGGGCACCGTCGTCGCCCAGTGCCGCGACGGCGAAGGCATCGCTGTGGCCACCGTGGACGCCGACTGGATCGCGACAGTGCGACGCCGCATCCCCGTGCACGCCCACCGCCGCGCCGACGTGTACGGACCGGCCTGACGCGGCTGACATCAGCGCGCGTGCAACGGCGTACCGGCGCTTGCATCCCCGGGGACGACGTCGAGCGCGTCGCGCGGTTCACCGTGCGCGGGGCCCGGCGTCCACGGCCTTCGCGGGAGCGCGATGCAGCACATCCTGATCCACGATCGCAACGAGCCGGAGTCGACCGAGACCCAGACCCACGGGTTCGCCCGCGAGCGCCGGGGGTCAGTGGCGACGTCGATCGATGTGCCGTTGGCCGGGCCGGCGACGGCGGTCCAGCACCGTCGTCACCGTCGGACGCGGGCCGACGAGCTGCTGGTCAAGATCCGCATCGGCGATGGGATGGTCGTTGCCCGCGTCGAGACCATCTCGCTGGCCGGTCTGTCCGCGCCCATGCAGAGGCCCGTGCCCTACGGCGCATTCGTCGAGGTGGCGCTGCTGCGCCGGGGGCCCGACGAGCTGCCGCTCACCGGGATCGTCGTCGCCGACGGCGCGCGGCGCGCCGGGCTCGCGCTCCGCTTCGAGGGCGTCGGCAGCGTCACCGGCGGCGCACCTGCTGGTCGTGCTCGCCCAGCAGGTGCGCCGCCGGTGACGCCCCCGACGTCGACGTCAGACCGACAATGCCGCTGGTGCCTGGCGAGAGCGTCCGCGACCACGCGCTCGACGAGCGGCGGCGCAAGGTCGCTCTGCTGCAGGCCGAGAACGAGCGCCTGCGGGCCGAGGTGAAGGACGCCGACACCGCCCAGGCGCTGGTGGGCCGCCTGCGCCTCGGGGTGAAGCGGCTGCGGGCCAGCGCCGACCACTCCGTCGTCGTCGACGCCGCCGCGCTGGCCGACCTGCAGCGCGACGCCTGGCAGGCGGGGGTCGCCGCGGCGCGGGTCGCTGCCGCCGCGCGCAAGCCGCGTTGAAGTCCTTGGCGCGCGCGTGCCCCGAACCTCGCCGCGCGTGCCCCGCGAACCTCGCCGCGCGTCCCGAACCGCGCAGGGCGTGGCTACTCGGCTGCTTCCTTCGGCGGCGCCTTCGTCGTCTTCGCCGACGGCTTCTTCGGCCGCCCGAGCAGGCGCGAGAACAGGCTGCCCGACGAGGCCTCGATCTCGAGCAGCACGCCCTTGCTGCGCGGCTCGAAGCGCTCGACGAAGCGGTCGGCGATCTCGCGGCGCTCGGGCCCGTGTGCCGTCGCCGCGCTGGCGTGGGCCTGGCGCGCGAGGATCTCGGCCATGTGGCTGTAGCAGAGCAACTTCGTCAAGCGCTCGGCGTGCAGTATGCCGAACGAGAAGTCGCGCGACGGCTCCCAGTCGCCCGACAGCAGGCTGCGCCACGACGTCATCGGCTGGCCCTTGACCGTGCCGAGCTTGTCGGCGGCGATGCGCGACAGGATCGTCTGCATCGCCGACAGCGTCGTGACCTTCAGGCGGGCCACGGCCTTGTCGAGGGGATCGTTGGCCGACAGCGCGACGAAGCGCGCCTCGGCGATGTCGCGGGCGAACTTCGTCGGGTTCTTCAGCACGGCGAGCAGGTTGTCCTTCAGCGCCATCAGCGACTGGATCTGACTCGTACCCTCGTAGACCGGGATGATCAGCGCGTCGCGCAGCAGCTTCTCGACACCGGTCTCGACGATGTAGCCTGACCCGCCGAACAGCTGCATCGCCATGCGGGCCTGCCGCACCGACTCCTCGCCGCCGAAGTACTTGATGAGCGGCGTCAGCTCGCGCGAGCGGGCGGCTTGGTTCTTCGCCTTCTTCTCGAGGCTCTTGCGGTCGTCCTCGGAGGATGGCGGCCGCACCTTCAAGAGCAGCTTCAGCCGCATGCTCGCCTCTTCGTGGAACGCCGCCTCGAAGGTCATTGCGCGCAGCGCGCGGATCGCGACGTCCATCTCGTCGAGGTAGTCGGCGACCATCTCGTGGCGAGCGATGGGCTTGCCCATCGACACGCGCTCTTCGGCGTAGGCGCGGGCCGTCCGGTACGACGCCTCGCAGCTGCCGAGCGCCTCGAAGGCGACGCCGATGCGGGCATTGTTCATCAGCACGAGCATCAGGCGGAAGCCGTCGCCGCGCTGGCCGAGCAGCTCGGCGACGCTGTCTTCGTAGTGGATGGTGGCAGCGACGCAGGACCGCTGGCCCATCTTGTGCTCGACGCCACCGATGATGAAGTTCTTCTTCGCGCCGGTCGCACCCTTCGAGCAGGCCTTGCGCTGGGCGTCGACGTGACCGGGCACGTAGAACAACGACAGGCCCTTCAGGCCGGGGTGGGTTGCCTCGTCCTCGCTGCGGGCGATCACGATGTGGTGCTCGCCGTGGCCGGCGGTGATGAAGATCTTCTGGCCCGTCAGACGCCAGGTGCCGTCGGCCTGCTGCGTCGCCTTCGAGCGCAGGCGCGCCAGATCGCTGCCTGCCTGCGGCTCGGTGAGCACCATGGCGCCCCACTCGCGCCCTTCGCCGATGCGCTGGATGGCGCGATCGAAGCGCGACTTCACCGGAACGCCGCCCTCGTACGTCACCGAGCCCTCTTCGTTCGAATAGAACAAGAGCGCCTGGGCGATGCCGCCGTAGAACGCGAACTGCCCAGGCACCGAGGCGTCGGCGCGGGTCAGCAGCTCCATCAGGATCTGGTTGATGAGCAGCGGCGCGTTGGTGCCGCCGAGCCGGCGCGGCAGCGTCAGGCCGAAGGCGCCGAGGCCGGCAAGGCCCGCGAAGATCTTCTTCATCCTCGCGGTGTCTTCGACCTCGCCGTCCAGCAGCGTCGGGTGCTGCGCGCCGAGCTCGTGCTCGTGGGGCGCGACCTCTTTCGCGATGTACTCGCCCAGCGTCGTGAGCATCTCTTCGTAGAAGGCGCGGCCGTCGGTCCCCGAGGTCAGCCGATCCTCGTCGAGGAACAGCTGCTCCTGCAGGTCGACGAGCGTGCCCCAGTCCAGCTGCGACAGCTGGAACCGCAGGTCGTCATTGTCGAGGAAGAAGTTCGTGGAGGCCGGCTGCGCCATCGGGACACCTCGCGTGGTGTCAATAGCGTAGGGCAGTTGACACGGATGTCAATTGCGCCACGCGACGAGGCCGGCGACCCGGGGCAGCGGGGGCAGGCCGCGGGGGGGGGCGGCCGGGGCGGCCGGGGCGTGTGTCGATACCGGCGGCAGATGTCGTGGTCGCGCTATGCAGAGAACGTGGGAAACGCGCTCTCGTTCATCGCGCTGGCGGCCTGGCCGCTCGTCTGTCTGGCGGCCTTCGCGCGCTTCAAGCCCAATGTCGCCGTGATCATCTCGTTCATGGGCGCGATGCTTTTCTTGCCCGAGAAGGTCGAGATCAAGGCGCCGTTCCAGCCCCTCGACAAGGTCTGCATGGCCTCGATCGGCGCGCTGCTCGGCGTGCTGTTGGTCGGCGAGGCGCGGCGCAAGCTGTGGAAGGCGCGGCCGTTCCTCGGTTCCGAGATCTGGGTGTTCCTGATCATGGTCGGCGCGTTCGGCACCTCGTTCACGAACCAGGAGCCGCTGAATTACGGCATGGCGTCGTTGCAGCCGCTGAACACGTGGGAGGCAGTCTCGGTCTGCGTCGGCGACGTCTACAACTACTTGATCCCATGGATCATCGGCCGAGCGATATTTACCGACCGAGAAGACGCCAGGGTCTTGCTGAAGTCGTTCCAGATCGGTGCGGTGATCTATCTGCCATTTATTATGGTAGAAATCGTGATGAGCCCGCAGATGCATAACTGGGTGTACGGCTTTGCTCAGCATGACTTCATCCAGACGATGCGCGCCGGTGGCTACCGCCCGATGGTGTTCATGGGGCACGGCCTCGGGCTGACGCTCTTCCTGGCTGCCGCGATTCTCGCTGGCATGGTGTTGACCCTCGCTCGGCGGGCCACGTTCTTCCGTCTGCGGGCGCGCTGGGTGAGCCTGTTCCTGCTCCTCGTGCTGCTCGGCTGCAAGTCGCTCGGCGCGGCGGTCTTCGCCTTCCTTTTTACCGCCGTGCTGACCTTCATGACCCCGCGGTGGCAGCTGCGGGTGCTGGTGTTCTCCTCAACGCTGGTCGTCTTCTATCCGGTGTCGCGGGCGACCGAGGCGTTCCCTCACAAGGAGATCGTGCAGTTCATCAAGGACACCGCCGGCGCCGACCGCGCCCAGTCCCTCGAGTTCCGCTTCGACAACGAGGCCGAGCTTGGCAAGCACGCGGCGAAGAAGCCGTGGTTCGGCTGGGGGCGCTACCGCCGCAACATGCTGTTCTCGCCCTGGAAGGACGAGCCCATCTCGGTGTCCGACGGCTACTGGATCATTATCTATGGTGTGCGAGGCGTGCTCGGATTCGTTTGTTTGTTTGGGATGTTCCTGACCCCGGTGTTTTTCTTGCGAAAAAGGATCAAGAGATTGCAAGCTGCGGAGGATCGATATCTGCTCGTCGGGTTGGCGTGTATCTCGATGATGTATACGATCGACCTGCTGCCGAATGGCATGTTCACAAACTATAATGTCTTCTTCGCGGGCGCCGTGGTCGGGCTGATCCGCGGGATCAGCGGTTCGTCCGGTGAGCAGGCCGCGGTGACCGTGACGGTGACCACGACCAACGCGGGCGCGCCCCCCGAGCCCAAGCTGGTGACATCGACGACGCCCGCCACCCGGGCTCCGCAGCCCCCGAGGGGAGCATGATGATCGCCCAGACTCACCGATACGCGGGCTCGAACCCGCACCCCGAAAACGGTCTCCGCCGCGGGCGCTCCTGCTCCGCGCTGGCCGTCGGCGTCGTCGGCCTGCTCGGCTTTGTCGGCGTCGGCTGCGCGAAAGAGCCCGACGCCCTCGACTTTGGCGCCGCCCGCGCGGCCAAGCCCCCGCCACCTCCGACAGCGGTGTTCGAGGGCCCGCGCGCGGCGATCCCGCCGGTGCACGCCTCGGGCATCGGCACCAACCTCGGCGAACTCCGCGACTGGGGCGCCGACCGGCCCTTCCTGGACGTGTTCAAGCAGTCGCGGACGTGGATCTCGACGTCGGGCGACACGTGGGACGACGGCAGGCCGCTCGAGCTTGATGCCCGCGGCAACGTGAAGCGCCTCGGTCTCGGGCAGGCGGCGCGCAGCCTCGTGCTCTGGGGTGACGACGTCGACTTCCCTGCTGGCGGCTACCGCGTGACGTGGCAGGGCACCGGCGAGCTCGACTTCTGGCCGCAGGGCGGCTCGGCCAGCTCGACCAAGACCGGCAGCTTCACCCTCGCCGCCGACCCGGCCCGCGGCGGGCTGGCCGTCACGATCACAAAGACCGACCCGAACGATCCCATCCGCGACATCCGCGTGCTGGTGCCCGGCGCCGACCCCGCCGAGCGATGGAACGGCTCGTTCCTGAAGCGCCTCGAGGGCTACGGCACGCTGCGCTTCATGGATTGGATGAACACCAATGACGGCACGCTGGTCGCCGCTGGCGACCGCCCCGTCGAGGCCGACGTCCGCTACACGACGAAGGGCGTCCCCGTCGAGGTCATCGCCGACCTGTGCAACCGCCTGCGCACCGCCTGCTGGGTCAACGTCGGCCACACCTGGAGCGATGGGCTGGTCGAGGCGACGGCCGCCGTGCTGCGGGACCGACTCGATCCGACGCTGCGCCTGTACGTCGAGCACGGCAACGAGGTCTGGAACGGCATCTTCCCCGTCGCCGAATTCGCGAAGAAGGCCGGCATCGCCGCCGAGCTCGCGCGTGATCCGTTCGAGGCCCAGCTGCGTTTCCACGCCCGGCGCACCGCGCAGGTGCAGGCGTTCTTCGACCGCGTGTTCTCGGCGAGCAACCCCGCCGGCAAGGCGCGCGTCGTGCGCGTGCTCGGCGGTTGGGCGGTGAACGCCTGGTCCACCGGCGTCATGCTCGACCAGCTGAAGAAGGACGGCGCCGTCGTCGACGTCGTCGCCATCGCCCCCTACTTCGGCGGCGACCTCGGCGAGCCCGCGCAGCAGGCGGCGGTGCGCGCGATGCAGCTGCCCGCCCTGATGAGGCGCCTCGAGCAGTCCGTCGACGAGGCGACGGCGACGCTGAAGGAGCAGAAGGCCGTGTGCGACAAGCACAAGGTCGGGCTCGTCGCCTACGAGGGCGGGCAGCACCTCGCCGGCATCGGCCCCGTCGCTCAAGACGCCGTCGTGAACAAGCTGTTCGACGCCGCCAACGCCGACCCCGCCATGAAGGTGCTGTACCTGCGGTACCTGAAGGGCTGGACGAACGCCGGCGGCGGGCTTTTCGTGCACTACAACTCGACCCAGCGCGACAGCCGCTTTGGTCGCTGGGGCGCGCTGACGTCGATGACCCAGCCGCGCGACAAGGCTCCGAAGTTCGACGCCCTGAGCACGTTCGCCGAGTCGACGCCGCGCTGGTACTGATCGAAGCGGCGGCGCGCCTTCGTCGCCACGGAGCCCGCCGATGACCACGCCCACCGACCCGCCGCAGTCGCTGCCCGCGCTCGTCGCCGCCGTCGTCGACGATTGGAAGAACCACGACCGCGACTGGACCCTGCCGGGCTTTCGCGCCCTCGCCGTGCACCGTTTCGGCAACTGGCGCATGACGGTGCAGCCGAAGGCGCTGCGCGCGCCGCTGTCGGTCCTGTACCGCGCCGCCTTTCGCCACGTGCGCAACCACTACGGCATCGAGCTGCCGTACTCGACGAAGGTCGGCCGCGGCGTCGTCATCGAGCACCAGGGCGGCATCGTCGTCCACGGCGACGCCGTCCTTGGTGACCATTGCGTGATCCGTCAGGGCGTCACCATCGGCATGAAGAGCACCAAAGACGCCCTCGCCGCGCCGGTGCTCGGCCGCGGCGTCGACGTCGGCGCCGGCGCGGTGATCCTCGGCGCGATCCACGTCGGCGACGACGCCACCATCGGCGCCAACGCCGTCGTCCTCGCCGACGTCGAGGCCGGCGCCCTCGCCGTCGGCGTACCGGCCCGGGTCAAGCGCCGGGCATCGACCCCGTCGGCATCGACGCCCAGGGTCGACGCCGGCGTCGTCCACGACAACTGACTGCGTCCCACCTAGGGCGCGCGCGGCGTCGCGCGCACGCGCCCGCTGCGCGGCGGTGACGGCGCGGCCGCGGGCGTCGCGCCCGCCGTCGTCGACAATGCGGACGCCGACGGCGCGCTGCCGCGCAGGGCCGGCAGCAGGTGCTCCTCGAGCAGCTCGCTGGCGGTGACGAGCTGCTCCAGCGCCGGCGCCGCGTCGGCGTCCTGAGCGACAACGCGCGCGTGCAAGGCCGCGCCCCGCGCCCGCGCCGCCGCGCGGACGTCGTCGAGGGTCGCGCTGGCGGGCACGCCGACGACGCCCCAGGCCTGCGCCACCGCCATCGCTGGTCGAGCGGCCACCGCGGCGGCGGCGTCGCTGGCGTCGTCGAGGGGGACGTCGACGTCGCCGAAGGTCTTCTTCCAGGAGTCTTTGAGCGACGCGGGCAGGCCGGCGAGGCGGCTGAGCAGGGACATCGCCGCACACTGTACCGGCTGCCGCCCCCGCCGTCAGCCGTCGCCCGGGGGCCGCGCGCGCTTGCGCGCCACCCCCTGAAGTCCCGATGCTGACCCGGTGAACGTCGCCGACGCCGTCCTTCTGCTGGCCCACGATGACGAAGCCGAGCGCGATCGCGCGCTGCTGGCGCTGGCGGGTGACAAGCGCGCCGCGGTCCACGCCCTCGTGGCCGCGCTCGTGCGGCCGGCGTCGTCGACCCACTTCGCGCGCGTGGTGCTGCTGCTCGCCGCGTTCGAGGCCAAGGACGCCGTCGGCCCGCTGCTCGACCTGCTCGAGCGAGGCACGCTCGGCCTCGACGACCGCGCCGTCGTCGCCCGCGCCCTCGGCGACCTCGTCGACGCGCGCCACAAGGGCGACCTGCGCCTGCGCCGGCAGGCCGTCCTGCTGGCGCGCGACCTGATGGCGCCGACCCGCGCGAGCATCGTGCCCGCGCTGGCCGCCGTCGCCGACGACGCCGCAGTCGACGAGCTGCGGCGGCTCGCGGTGGCCGACGCCGACGTCGAGGTCAAGCGCCGCGCCGCCGCCGCCCTCGCCGCGCTGCCGCCGCCCTCGCCGCCGGCGTCACCACTCCGGTCGTCGTCGTCGTTGTCGTCGTCGTCGTCGCGGCTGGCTCCGGTGCCCGCGGCGAGCGCTCCCCCGCCGCGCGCGGTGGCGCCGGCCCTGCCGCCGGGCGCCGAGCCCGTGGACTTCGCGGCGATGCTGGCGTCGACGCAGTCGTCGACGCTTTCGGCGTCCTCGAAAGCGTCGTCGGCTCCACCGACCACCGACGGCGGGATGGTCTTCGACATCGAGGCGATGGTGAAGACGCAGCAGGCGCAGGCGGCATCGTCGTCCGCGCCGGCGCCGCCGCTGTCACCGGCCGAGCAACGAATCGCGCGGCTGCGCGACCCGCGCTGGACCGAGCGCGCTCGGGCCATCGACGACGTCGTCGCCCACGGCCGCGAGCTGCTGCCGCTGTTGCTCGAGCATCTGGGCCACGACGCGCCGGCGCGCCTAGGGATCTGTCTGGCGTTGGCGCGCATTCAGGCTCCCGAGGCTGCGTCGGCGCTGCTGCTGGTGGCCACCGCCGAGCCGCAGACCGCCAACGACCGCGATCTGCAGGCCGTCGCGCTGAAGGCGCTGGCCAACTGCCTGACCGGCGCCGAGCAGGGGATCACCGCGCCGCTGTTGCCGCTGTTGAAGAGCACCGACCCGTTCGTCCGCGCCGGCGCCGTGCTTTGCCTCGGCCGCCTCGCTGATCGCGTGGGCCCGCGCGCGGCGACGCTGCTGCTGGCGAACGACGCCGACGTCGACGTCAAGAAGGCCGCCGCTGTCGCGCTGTCCGAGAGCGTGCGCGAAGACGACATTGACCTCGTACCCGCGTGGCTTGGCGCGCTGCAGGCCGTGCCCCGGCCGCCCATCGAGGGGCAGGAGGCGCTGCTCGTGGCCCTCGCCCGCGTCGACCTCGCCGACGACCCGGCCAACGCACCCTGGCGGGTGCGCGTGCGCCACCGCGTGCGCCCGCTGGTGTGCGGCGCCACGGCGTCGCTGCGGCGCCTCGCCATCACGATCCTCGACCGCTGCTACGCCGACGCCGACCCGCCGCCGCCGTGGGTCGTCGAGGACGTCTTCACGCGCGTTGGCGACCCTGCCGCTGACGTGCGCCTCGTCGCCGCCGCGTTCGTTGCCCGCTTCCTGCCCGCGGGGTTCTCCGGCGCGGTGTCCCGCCTCGAAGACGCCCTCGAAAAGGACGAGCGCGCCGTATCGCTGCTGTGCATCGAGGCGCTGCGCCGCCACGACACGGCGCTGGCGCAGGCCGCGCTGCAGGCCGCCGCCGACAGCGACCCCGACGCCGACATGCGGGCCGCCGCCGCGCGACTGCTCGTGGGCTTCGTGCCCGCCCACGCCGAGTGGACCGCCTCGACGCCGCTGCCGCCGCCGCCGTCGGCAGCGGCGTCGGCAGCGGCGCTGTCCACGACCATTGCGCCGACGACCGCGCCGACCACGGCGCCGACCGTGTCGACGACGCCGCGCCGTGTGCGTCCGGCGGGGGCCGGCGGCGATGTCGTCGAGGCGCGCGACGCGCCGTCGCCCAAGGGCTGACGCGCCGGGCGGCGGTCAGGGGTTCTTCAGGCAGTGCCGGATGAAGTCGGGCAGGGCGCCCTCGAAGTCCTGCTCGGGCTTGTCCTGCACCCGCCGGCGCACGCGGAACGAGGCGAGGCCGGCGGCGTAGGCGACGTTGGCGGCCCACAGATACGCGCGACCATGGTGCTTTAAAAAGTAATAGCGCCGTGAATCCAGCATATATGCGGGCGTGCGACGCTTCAGGTTCGTCACGCCCGTCGTCGCGCCGACGATGTGGGCCACCGAGGCCTCGCGGACGAACGCGATCTTGTACCCGGCCTTGCGCGCGCGGTGGCACAGGTCGGTCTCTTCGTAATAAAGGAAAAACGTCTCGTCGAAGAGCCCCACGGCCTGCAGCACCGACCGGCGGATCACCATCGACGCGCCCGGCACCCAGTCGACATCGTCGACGGTGCGCTCCGGCACTGGTCGGGGCACGACCCGGTCCCGCAGCAGACGCGATAGCGGGCCGAAGCGCACGCTGCCCTCGATCTCCGACCAGAACGACGGGTAGCGGAACGCCCCGGGGTGCGGCTCGCCGTCGGGGCCGTGGATGTAGCCGCCGGCGATGCCGACGTCGGGGCGCGCCTGCAGGAAGTCCAGCACCGTCTGCAGCGCGTTGCCTTCGACGAAGGCGTCGGAATTCAGGAGATAAAAATAATCGTAGGGCGGCGTCGATTCAATGCCGCGGCGCAGCGCGACGTTGTTGCCGTAGCCGTAGCCGCCGTTCTTGCCCGATGGGACGACGTCGACGACGTCGGCGGCGCCGCGCTGGGCGACGCCGTCGGTCATCTTCTCGAGGCTGCCGTCGCCGCTGTCGTTGTCGACGATGCAGACCCGGGCGTGCACGCCGGGGCGGGCGTTCAGCGCGCGAACCTCGGGCAGGAGCGTGTCGAGCGCCTGCAGGGTCATGTCGGGCGTCTTCCAGTTGAGCAGGCAGGCGAGCACGCGCATGAAACGAGAATGCGGTTACATTGACGACGATGGCAAACGATCCGCACAACCCTCCGCGCCCCGACGTCACCGCGCTCGCCTCGGGCGGCGCTGCGTCCACCGAGCCGCACGCCGATCCGCGCACCGATCCGCAGGTCGGCGTCGTCGTGATCGGCCGCAACGAGGGCGAGCGGCTGATGCGCTGCCTCGACGCCCTCGCCCGCGCCGGCGTCGTCGAGAGCCACATCGTCTACGTCGACTCTGGCTCGTCCGACGGCTCCGCGGAGAAGGTCCGCGCCCGCGGCGTCGACGCCGTGGCGCTCGAGCCGCCGTTCACCGCCGCCAAGGGCCGCAACGCCGGCATCAAGCATCTGGTCGCCCGCCACGCCGACCTGTTCGCCATCCAGTTCGTCGACGGTGACTGCGAGTACTTTCCAGCGTGGATCGACGTCGCCAGCAAGGCGCTGCGCGACGACCCGACGGTGTGCGCGGTCACCGGCGTGCAGCACGAGCGCCGCCCCGAGGCGACGGTCTACAACCTGCTTTGCGACGTCGAATGGACGGGCGTCGTCGGCGAGATCGACAGCTTCGCCGGCAACGTGATGGTGCGGGTGCGCGCGCTGTTCGACACCGAGCTGGGCACCGGCAAGCTCTACGACCCCGAGCTGATCGCCGGCGAGGACCCCGAGTTCTCGATCCGCATCCGCAAGACCACCGGCCTGCGGGTCGTGCGCATCGACGAGCCCATCTGCCTCCACGACGTCGACATGACGAAGCTGTCGCAGTGGTGGAAGCGCAACGTACGCGCCGGCCACGCCTACGCTCAAGTCAGCCGCATGCACGGCGACGCGCCGCTGCACTTCTGGAAGCGCGAGACGCGCAGCAACTGGTTGTGGGGCGCGGCTCTGCCGCTGGCGGCGGCGCCGCTGGTGCCGCCGGCGTACGTCAGCCTGTTCTGGCGCATCTACCGCGGCGCGCGCGCCCGCGGCCTCGACCCGCACGCCGCGCGCGTCTACGCGTTCTTCACCGCCGTCGGCAAGGTGCCACAGGCGCTGGGGCAGGCGAAGTACTGGTGGAACCAGCTGCGCGGCGTGAAGAGCCGGATCATCGAGTACAAGACGCCCGGCGGCTGACGACGTCGACGACCCGACGTCGGCGCGCGCCGTCGTCCGTCAGTCGCCGAACGTGCTGGGGTCGCCGGCGATGAAGCCGCGCACGACGGGGTTGTACGAATTCTTCATCGCGTCGGGCGTGCCGATGGCGGCGACCTTCTTGTCGTAGACGAAGGCGATGCGCTGCGCGACGGCGAACACCGTGGCCATCTCGTGGGTGACGATCAGGCTCGTGCACTTTAGCCGCTCGGACAACGACAGGATCAGCTGGTTGATGCGCTGGATGTTCACCGGGTCGAGGCCGGTCGTCGGCTCGTCATACAGGATGACCTCGGGGTCGGTGGCGATGGAGCGCGCCAGACCCACGCGCTTCTTCATGCCGCCCGATAGCTCCGACGGCTTCTTGTGCTCGATGCCCGGAAGGCCGACCCACGCCAGCTTCTGGGCGACGCGGTCTTTGATCTCGCTCTCGGGCAGGCGGAACTGCTCGCGGAGCGGGTAGGCGACGTTCTCGTAGACCGTCAGCGAGTCGAACAGCGCCGCACCTTGAAACACCATCGCCACGCGACGACGGATGGGCAGGAACTGCTCGTCATGGTGCATGTCGGTGACGCGCTGGCCATCGAACCAGATCTCACCGTCGTCGCACTCGAGCAGCCCGATCAGCAGCTTCAAAAGCACCGACTTGCCCACGCCCGACGGGCCGATGATGCACAGGCTCTCGCCGCGCTTCACCTCGAGCTCGAGGCCGTCGTAGACGACCTGCCGACCAAACGCCTTGCGCACGCCGCGGTACACGATGAGCGGGTCGCGCCCGGGCTGCGGCACGGGGCGCTCAGCGACGCCGGTGACCTGGGTCTGGTCGCTCATCGCTCATCGCTCTCCGTCGTCGTCGCTGCCCGGGCCCGACGGCGGCTCGAGCGTCAGGCCGCCAGTGCCGCGCAGCGCGTGCATCGCCGGGTGTGGCGACGGCGCCCGCGGCGCGAACGACGGTCGCTTCGCCGCCGCCGCCAGCGCGGCGTCGAAGGCCCCCGCGGCGAGGCCGCCGTCGCCGTCGCGGGCGAGGCTGCCGAGCTCCCAGCCCGGGTCGTCGTCGGCGTCGGCGCTGGCCCAGTCCGCCGGCGGCGCCTCGCCGA
>Ga0194129_10000840_pt1 | contig 55597 bp, 79 predicted proteins | sample TA2KigCa35mmetaG_FD_150862 | JGI IMG/M metagenome (GOLD analysis project Ga0194129, IMG submission 150862) | Freshwater microbial communities from Lake Tanganyika, Tanzania - TA2015038 Kigoma Deep Cast 35m | ecosystem: Environmental > Aquatic > Freshwater > Lake | place: Tanzania: Lake... | reverse complement strand
GTAAAAGCACCAATCAATGGCTGGACAAGGACTTTTGGCTGCGTCAATCACAAACGCTGTTCTTCACTGGCAAAGCTCCTGAAATGGCCGTCACTCGTGCCAGCAGGCAAATTGCTTTCTTTGAGGCACCAAATTACGACCTACCTTCTTACGGTCGGGCTTGATAGGCTAGGGGGCGAAAGCCCCCTTTCTCATGAGCGCCTTTGTCATTGGAGACACCCACTGGGGACATGCCAAAAGCTTGTCGTTCATCCAGCCCGATGGTTCCCCATTGCGTCCTTTTGATTCTGTTGAAGAAATGGACGAGACAATGGTGGAGCGATGGAACTCCGTGGTCAAAGCTAAAGACACTGTGTATCACTTGGGCGACGTTGCAATTCCTAGGAGTGGCTTAGCTAACTTGGCTAAGTGTAATGGAAGAAAGATTTTGATAAGGGGCAATCATGATTGTTTTAAGCTTAAAGATTACGCAGAGCATTTTGAAGACATTCGTGGCGCTCATTTCTACCATGGTGGTTCTACCATGCTTGGCGGCCTTATCTTCACGCACATTCCCGTGCATCCCGATAATCTTCAAGGGCACTATCAAGGCAATGTTCATGGACACTTGCATTGCCATTTAGTGCTTAAAGATGGAGATGTTGATCGTCGTTATTTCAACGGATGTGTAGAGAGAAACAATTTTACGCCTGTAGCATTAGAAGACATTGTTGCCTATTTCAAGGGCGATGGACGAGCGCAAACGGACGTTCAACACGCCCATTAGAGCGCCATGGAATCCCATTATTCATCAATTGTTAAAAGCAGTTGATGAACACATGCGCTTATATTTCCTCCATCGTGACCCTTGGCACCTAGCGAAAGCTGCTCAATTAAGAACTTATTTGCATGAGCTTAAAACTTACATTCACAAACAAGAGGAATAATATTTTCTTAACAATTAATGTAGCAGCAAGAGAATGATTGAGCAATTTTACAGGCGTAGCATTGAAGAAATTGCTTTTGTAGCAATGACTACACTTGTGTACCGTGGTGTGCCTTACTACAAGGAAGAGGCCGCCGAAGAATTCACTTCTTGGTGGCAATGGGTGCATCGCCCTGCACTTTGGCTGAAATACAGAGGACAAAAATACCGCCCTTGCCAAATAGACAAGAGCGGCTGGAAATAAGCCTCAAGCGAGGCAAAGGCGATAGCCAGTGATTGAAGCCAACTGGGCCTCGCGAAGCCGAGCGGCTTTTAGAAGCTGAAGCTTCACAAGCATGAGCTTGTTCATGGCGTTCCTCCATGATCCAGGCCCCGTTCCGTGCCTGGCTTGCATGCGCCCCTAAAAGGGTGAACGTTCTTTTAGCTTACCAGATGCCCCTGGCAGGATTTGAACCTGCACTTGAACGATTTTAAGTCGTTTGCCTACTGCCTGATTGGGCTACAGGGGCGAAGAGGCAGAGTTTCGTCGCAATAGACGATCAACTGGTGCGGCCAGTGCTCTGCCTTGCTTCATCATGGGCGCTTCAACTCGCCCAGGATACCAGGGGCCTACAAAACCACGGAATCCCTAAAAACCAACATTGACGAGGATGTTGGGCGGAGAGAGCCGAAGCTCTCCCCTATTAAATACCACTAGGCGCCTAGTGGGCTCCTGCAGGAAGCTTAAGAAGCTTAGCAGACTTCCGACCAGTATACGGCAGCGCCTTCTAGGAACAATTGCTTATTTCTATGACGAGCCCAGTGAAACGGCACCCACTCTTCATAGCGATTGCCATGGAGCGAAAAGCAAAACTTCACCATGGCTACACATCATATAGGCGACAATTGGGCAGCCATGGCTCCTTGCTGCAAATCCTGCTCCAAAAGCGTTCGCGATAATTGTGTGTTAATTCGTAATATTTTTGCATGCGGGCCTCATACGTTTCATAGGCCAGCAAAGATCTCCTATCTTCTCTTCCCCATAGCTTCACTGCATCTTCCATGGCATAAGCAGCTTCAATTGCCGCATGAAAAGCCTCCTCAGCCGCTGCAGAGAGAGCCATGGGAAGTAAGGCGTGTTTTCCTAGTCTACGCCGGATTTAACTGTTGCTGTTTCAAGCCTTGCTGATGCTTTTTGAGGCGAGGAAGCAAAGAAGGCTCGTAAAAATGATCCGCAGAAAGAAGCTGCAGGGCCGTTTGATTGTCTGCCTCTAGCAAGGCCACTAAATAAGTGGCCTCTTTTAGTGATAAATCAAAGTTGTTCATCGTTAATTTTCATAAAAATGCTTTTTCAGCAATGTTGAAAATTCTACACACTGTCAGGCCATTTGCTATTTGCGATTAGCGAATGAGACTATTCAGCCAATCAATATCATCGTCTTTTGATGCTTCAAGAATGGCACCAGCTAGTGCAAAAGCAAAGTCGTCCACGCCAGTTTCTTTACCACCAGTGACGCTCCATTGCCCACTCTGCCTATAAATAACTCCCAAGTTTTTAAGTTGCCACACTGCTTTTTTGTGGGGGTATAGCTCCATAAGCCCAGCATTAAAAAGCTCTTTCATCTTGCTAAATGCTTTCATTTTGGTACTTACTGACCAGGCAAGTTCTGCCACGGGAAATTCTTTTGCAAGAGTCTGGATGGTGCCGCTGGAGTTGAACTGGTCAAGCACGATGCTGGCAAAGTCGTAAATGCGATGGTGTTCTTTAATCCATTCTTCCACCTTTGCAATATTTACTTCTTTCTTGCCAGCAATATCAAAATCAGGCTCGAAGGAATGAAACTTGTCCACGATTAGCCTTTGGCCTTCGTAATGAACAATGCAAGCCGTGTAATCGTCTCGGCCCACGCCGCCACGGGCAGGGTCAAGGGCTAGCACATAGGTGCCCATAAATTCTTTCTTTGGAGGAAGAATGGTGCGGTCTTTATTCACAGCAATATCTACAATCTCTGGCGCCAATAGCACGGCATTATTGCTTCTAAACTGAGCGCCATATTCCACCCAAAACGATTCTTCGTCTTTCTTCCTGGCGTTTTGCAGGAAGTCGCAATCAAAAGGCAGGCTTGGATTGATTTCCCAGGTGGGAATTTGCAAAGCTTGCATGCCAGGAAAGTCGCCGCTTTGAGCTTGTTTGAAATGGTCATAAAACAAACCACTTGTCAACCATGGCGATGAAAGTTCAATAACTTTTCCGTATTTCCCGAACTGAGCAATGGAAGGGGCAAGAGCTGTGTACATCGCTTCAGCGCCCCTATTTGCATCACCATCAATTGAGAAAGCCAGCTCGTCCATAACCACTGCACATACTGCTTTACCCCGAGAGGCGCGTGCCGATGCTGGAATGGCTTGGAACACACAGCCATTGCTTAGTTCAATTTCTAACGCTGTTTCGCGAACAATTTCTTGCTCTAAAGGGCTGTTGATAATTAATTGGCGAATGTTATCAAGAGCAATCTTGGACTGTCCCAAGTCGTTAGCCACTGTCACCACATACCACTTTTCCCCTTTCCTGACCTTCCTACGGAACACTTCGTCTTGACAGAATGCCATGTAAGTGGCAGCCACTGATGCCATGAAAGTTTTGCCACTGCGTCGTCCCATCGACCAAATGGCATGGCTGATTTTATCTTCAAACAAGCTATTGAGCACACGTTGTTGACGCGGCCATAACGGCGTTTTTAGCACATGCTCGGCAAATTCACTACAGCGCAGCATCTTGAAGAGACGACAATGGTTTTAAAGCTTCCTTAGGAACGAAATATGCAGGACGCCCCCGTGCTGGGTCAGCCCAATATTGTTCCTGCATGGCTTCATGGCCATAACACCAGCCATGAATGAAAGTGGTTTTGTTTTCAATAGTAACCAGGATAAACTTTTTTGCTGGATTTTCACTACGTTGCACAATTAAATCGTATGAGTGTTTCGAGCGTGTTTTTATATCGATGCCAGGCAAGTCGTCTGAACCGCGTCTAGCCTCGCTTTCTTTATAAAGGTGGTCTTTCATGCCCAAATATGAAGCTACTGCCATTTCCCCCGCCGCGCCAAGCAAATGAATGTCAAGAGCCTTCTGGCCCACTGCCGCCCCTTTATTCCGCCCACGAAGTCCTTTGGCTTCGTTGACGCCTTGCCGCCTCAATCCCTCCTCCATCGCTTGCTTTCTTTCCTCTTCGGAGAAGACAAATTCAATGGGAGTGGGCATAAACACCAAAACTTCCTGCACATCTTAACCGCTTCTAGAATAGTGACAAGCCCATCATTCTGAACAATGTCTGAAGAAAGCGTAGATTTAGGACATGCCACTGCCGCTGGCCTGCGGAACGATGGTCTTGCCAATGCTCTGACGGGCATGGGAATGCCAGGCAGGGACAAGAGTCTTTATACCAACGCTCAGCCCATTGTTTTCTTGGCTCAAGAGGAGCTTGAAGCTCTCTATGGCGAATGGTTGCCGCGTCGCATTGTGGACATCTATGCAGAACAGGCCACGCGCAAGGGCTTCAAGGTGCTGTTTGGAGGAGAAGGCGCTGCTGCTGAGGAAGTGGTGGGAGTGGAGCAAGCGATTGAGGACTTGCACATCCTTGAAAATTTTATGCTAGCCAGCAAAAATGCAAGGCTTTACGGCGGCTCTGTCATTCTTCTTTACATCGACGATGGTCGTCCCGCTGACCAGCCAGTGGACAAAAGCAAGATTTATGCCGTGGAAGGCATGGAAGTGCTGGATCGCTGGCAGATTGCGCCAGTTATCAACGAAGAGAATCTATACGACTATTCCAAGGCAACGTACTATCAAATTATTTCTGGCGATCTCATCCGCCAGCCCCAGCTTACGTACATTCATAAAGATCGCATTTTGCGCTTTAATGGTGACTGGCTTCCCTATCGCATTAGGCAGAGAAACTATGGGTGGGGAATGAGCAGTTTGCAGACTGTCTATGAAAGCTTTAAGCACTACTGGACCGGCTTAAATTCTGCTGCCACGCTTTTAAGCGAGTTTGATATTTTTGTGCATAAAATTCGTGGCCTGTCACAAATGCTTGCTGCTGGTAAGGAGAAAGACGTAAGGGATCGTCTTGTGCTAAACGATATGAGCAAGAGCGTTTATCGCGGCTATGCCATTGATGCAGAAAAAGAAGAGCTGGCTTTTATTAGTCGCAATTTTGGCGGCGTGGGCGAGATCCTGGAAAAAATGCGCGTGGATATTATTGGCGCCTCCAAGATTCCTCATACGATTTTGTTTGGCGAAAGCCCTAGTGGCCTTGGCTCTACTGGCAGAAGCGAAGAGCGTGATTTTGCTAAAACGTTGGCAGATTACCAACAAGCCACTTTCCATCGTCCCCTGAAGAAGTTGATGGAATACATCATGTTGAGTCGCACTGGCCCAACTAGTGGACGCTTGCCTGAATCGTGGCGCGTCAAGTTTAATGATTTGTTTGAACTTAATGAGCGCGAAAAGGCAGACGTAAGGGCTCGCGTGGCTGCTGTTGATGGTCGTTACATCCAACTGGGCGTGCTCACTCCGAAGGAAGTGGCAGATGCTCGCTATGGCGGCTCGGAATGGTCCATGGAACTCACGCTTGATCCGTCTGTGGTTCGCGAGTTGCCGATGCAGCCGGGAAAAATGAATGTGCCCCCTGGCGGACGCGACCCATTGAATGAAGAGAATGGCACTCTTCCCATGGACGGAAGTCGGGAGGTGGCAGATGCCGCTGGTTTGTTTCTGCCGCGAGATTTAGAAGAGATTCGTGGCGACGTAAAATTCACAGACAAGGAGCTTCATTCCCGCGCTACTGCTGCGGCAAAGGCAAAGTTTAAGGTGTGGCCTTCGGCTTATGCGAGTGGTTATGTGGTAAAAAGCTATAAAGAGATGTATAAGAAAAAGCATGGCTCTTTAAGTGGCGCTTTTAAGGGCGATGAAGGAGAAATTCATGCTGATGATCTTGAGCAATGGTTTAAGGAAAAATGGGTGAGGATTGGTGCTAATGGTGAAATTCTTGGGCCTTGTGGTGGCCGCGAAGAAAAAGAAGGCAAGCCTAAATGCTTGCCGCAGGCCAAGGCTCAGGCGATGAGCAAAGAAGAGCGTCAGACTATTGTTGCTCGCAAGCGCAAAGCCGATCCCGACCCCGAACGGCGCGGACCAGCCAAGAATGTGAGCAGCAAGGTGGATGCTATTGATCCCATGAAAGTGGAAGGGTTGATGCTTGGCGGCATCGATGAAGCTGCTTTTATTTCCGACGAGGACATTGACAAGGCATTGTCCGAATGGAAAGAAGAAGCGCCTGCAAAATTTCAGGATCTCTTGGAAGCTGGCGATGCTGAATGATTTGTCTTCATTTAGACAGGCAGTGTTGTCCGCGAGAATGGACGCTGCCTGGTCTTATGACCGTATTACTGGTCGTTACCGAGATGAGCGCGGCAAATTTTTAAGCAAGGCTTCAGTTGGCCAATTGGTGGATAAGCGCATTGATAAACTGGAAAGCTTGTTAAAGCGCTATACGCGCATGCTGAGTGATGGCCAAATTACGCTTGATCAATGGCAAGGGAGTGTCCGCGAAGCAATTAAAAGCGCTCATATTCAAGCAGCAATTATTGGCTATGGCGGAAGAGAGACTATGGGAAGTGCAGAATTTGGTCGTATTGGTCAAAGGCTTCGTTTGGAATATGGTTATCTTCAAAATTTTGTTCGCGATTTGCTTTCTAGCCGCGTTTCTACTCCCATGGCTATGGCTCGCATTGGCTTATATGCTCAAAGCGTTCGTGGTTCTTACTGGCAGGGAACAGAACTTCGTGAACAAGAACGAGGATTCTCTCTCATGCGACGCAAATTAGACGCACAGGCGCAGCATTGTCAAGATTGTTTGGACTATGCCGCTCGTGGAATCGTCCCTATTGGAAGCCTCCCTATGCCGGGACAGCGATGTGCATGCAGAGCTAGATGCAAGTGTTCAGTTGAATACTTTCGCCAACAAGCTCCCGCCGTTATAGTGTGACCATTGCTGATTTGGCATGAAGGTTCTGGTGGGAAGCACGGGCTTAATCGGCTCAGTGCTGCGCGAACAGACTGGTTTTGATTATTGCTTCAATTCGCAAAATATTGAAGAGCTACCTGCTGTTTGTCCATACATTGATGCTTTATATCTAGCTTGCCTGCCAGCAGCAAAATGGAAGGTAAATCAACAGCCACTGGCCGATCTGGAAAATATTATCAATATTGTCAGCGTACTTCAACGTGCACAGGCGAGAAAAGTTTTTGTCTATTCCACCATTGACGTATATTTGCACTCGCCATTATTAGTGGATGAAAGGTATTTCCCGCGCATGAACGGGGTGGACTATGGGAGTAATCGCTTTTTGTTTGAAATGCTAGTGAGGCCATTGTCCATCAAAGAAGTGACAATCATTCGCCTGCCCGCTCTTTTCCATCGCCTCATCAAAAAGAACATCTTATTTGACTTAATTAACGACAATAACATTGACAAAATTAATGGCAATTCTTTTTATCAATGGTACAACTTAAATCATCTTTGGGAAGACACGCAAAATGCACCTGCCAATCGCGTTATTAATTTATTCCCCGAACCATTGGATACCACTATTCTCTTGAAGGAATGTTTTCCAGAGTATATTGACAAAGTAAATTACGGCCAGACAGTGCGCTACGACTACCGCACAATTTTTTCTCCCACTGGCTATATCTGCGACGCCCAATCATCTTTAAAGGGAATTAAGGAATTTGTCGATGAAACTCGGAATTAGCGCCATCGGGTGGGAGCCTGAAAATCAAAGCGAAGTATTGTTGCATCTTCCTGATGGCATTGAGCTTTTGGAAGTTGTACCGGCGCGGCGCCAACAGTTATTTACTGGTTATTTGCAAATTTATTCAGCTCAATCATTGTTTTGGGGCGTCCCCATTGACTCTTTCACCGATACTTGCAACTTGGAAAAACATTTCAAATGGCTTTTAGAATGTGCACAGCGCTTGCATTTACAGCGCATGGTTCTCGGCAGTCCCGGCCTGCGTAAAGGTAGTTACCATACATTGCTAAGCGTATTAAAGAAATTTGACGATGATTTTGCGGAAAACAATACCATCATTTGCATTGAACCAATTGCGAGACATTATGGGGGAAATTATTTTTTTACAGTTAGCGAAATCGTAGAAGCCATACTTCCATATCAATTTAAGGCAGTGCGTACCATGATCGACACTTCTAATTCATGGTTAGAAGATCAATGCCCCGCTGATGTGTTGTACGGTTACTTTCCATATATTGCCCATGTGCATGTAAGTGATAAAGACATTGGTCGCATCGTTGAAGATGACGATCATATTAATTTTGCTAGCGCATTAAGAAGTAGTGGTTATTCGCAAGCAGTGGTGCGCGAATTGTTGCACTGTCAGCGACATCCAGGCGAATATCATCTTTTTGCTGAAATTTATAAGCCTTGAATGGTTTGCCTTACGCGCTCTTCAATGGCATAAATGCCTTGAATTTTGCCTGTAAAAATGGAGAGCAAATTATCTTGCTGGCGAAATAACGGAGCCCTATAAGCGCTGGCATTTGCTCGCTTACTTTTCATTGATACCACTGTTTCTTCGTAAGACAAGTAATCATTCATAGATGGCCAGTAAAGTCTTGCATGCAGTTCAGCCCTTTCTCTTGCCTGCTTCAGCTTAGTGGTGCTGCATGGATAGCAAGCAATGGGCATTTTGGCCGCATCAATGATGCTATCCTCTACGTGGCTAAAAGAAACTAAACCGTGCTCGTAGGGATAGAAAGAGAACAATGGGCCGTCAATATAAGTGAGGGCGTCAAAGGGCAAAGTCTTCTTCTTGCTATAGAGAAACATTGCCACTGTTTCAAAATAGTCATTGTGCAAAGGACGAAGCAAAGTATTGTTTGTGCAGTCCAGCACTAAATCATATTTTTCTTTTAATCCATTAATATCACTTTGCTTAATATCTTCTTGCCAAAGCACATCTTTTAGCAAGTCGGCAAAAAAGCGCTGTGCCGCCAATGGCGAGATGAAGCGCTCTTGCGTGCGAATGACGGCTTCTGTCTGCAAAAGAAACGAAGCGCTTACCTCCTCATGCTCCCAACCATCGCTAAAAATTTGAGCAATGGTGCCATAGTCCAACAAACTTTCGTTTTGCGGCACGGCATAGAAATTATTGTTCATGCCATCCGTTAGGTGGCCATAATCCTGCATAAATCGAGCAAATGTATTGCGGCACATATCTCGGGTGGCTTTATTCCTGGCGTAGTGATAACCAAGATGCAAGCGATTTTGATTGATTTGTGACGTGCCGCAAAAAGGCTGCCCTTCCTTATCAATAAGGATAATTTCATGCTCCTTCATGAGCGTTGCCGCTAAATGACAGCCAGTCCATCCCGCGCCAATAATTGCGATGCGCATGTCGCCTTCCCTTTGCCACAGTCTAAAAGCCTTGTATTATTGAGCAAGCTTTAATGGTTTTGTGGCCAAAATTCTTTATTGCGGCGACGCAAGTGTGCAAACTGGTTTTGGGCGAGTGGCGGAATATCTTCTGCCCGCATTGGCAAAAGAGCATGAAGTGCATGTGCTCGCAGTAAATTGGCATGGTGACCCTACGCCAATGCACGAATATTGCAAAATGTATCCAGCCATGGTGCATGGTTCCGACCCGTTTGGCTCTCATCGCATTGGCGAACTAGTTCAAATTATTAAACCCGACTTGGTGTGGGTGACAAATGATATTTGGTGCGCTATCAGTCTCTGGAAAGCAGCTAAGCCCTTCCAGGAAAGCATTGGCTTTAAGTGGTTCACCTACACTCCTATTGACAGCTACGGGCTTTTCCCGGAGCTTCTAGAGAGCATTAACGAATGGGATGGACTTGCCACCTACACAGAATTTGGCAAGCTTGAGCTTGAAAAAATGGGCTACACCAAGCCAATTGACATCATTGGTCACGGCACTGATTTCACTAAATTTTTTCCCATTGATAAGAATGAATGCCGAAAGAGCTTGGGAGTGCCAGAAGATGTGTTTATCGTCTTCAATGGCAACAGAAATCAGCCTCGCAAGCGCATTGATTTAACCATCAAAGGCTTCGTTCAATTTGCAAAAGATAAGCCAGATGCTCGCCTATGGCTCAATATGGGCGCCAAAGATATGGGATGGGAAATTGTTCCGTTGTTTAAGCGAGTGGCTCGCGATGAAGGCTACGACCCAACTGGCAAACTTATTCTTAGTAGCCCACAATTCTCCACTCATAATTGCCTTCCTGTTGAAAAACTTAACGAAGTGTACAATGCTGCAGACGTGGGCATCAATACTTGTCTAGGTGAGGGTTGGGGGCTTGTAAACACTGAACATGCCGCAACTGGCGTGGCTCAAATTGTTCCCGACCATACAAGCTTGAAAGAAATTTTTCATGACATTCCTCGCATTGCCATTGAAAGCTGGGAAACTGATAGAAACTATGGACTAGAGCGCGGTCAAGCATCGCCCGAAAGTCTTTGCGACATTTTGGATTGGTACTATGCAAACCGCGATGAATTGGCGAAGGCAGGGCAGTGGTGTTTTAATCGCGTGCATGAAAAGCCATTCACTTGGCCTTACGTCACCAAGCAAATGCTGAAAGCAGTGGAGCGTACATTGGCGACCACTAAACAAAAAGAATTTAAAGGTTTTGGCACTCCCGCTCGCATTGATTGATCATGCACATTTCACAAATTTATCTTTCTGATAGCGAAGATCAATCGCTCTCTCCTTTTCTTCAATACGCCACTGGCACTATTAAACAAGCGTTTCCAAATGCCACGCATACCATTTACGACAAAACCACGCTTCGCCAATTTATTGCAGACAATTATTGTTCTTCTGTGGTTGAAGCTTATGATTCGCTTCGGCCCTATTCTTACAAGGCTGATTTAGGAAGATTTTGTCTTCTCAATAAACTTGGCGGATGGTATTTTGATATTGCTATTCGTTGCGTTACGCCAGTAGAGCTTGGCGACAGAATTAAATGGCTTGCATTTAGAGACATTCAACGTTTTAGTTATACCAGTTGGGCGTGCGCTACCACTGTTCTCTATTCAAAACCTAATAACTTTGCCCTGCAAAATGCAATTGATTTAATTGTCGGCAATTGTCAAGAAAAATACTATGGCATTACTCCACTGTGCCCCACTGGTCCTACGTTGCTCGGACAGGCATTGGCCATGAACGGAGGCGATGCTGATTTTATTTATGGCGACTATCTTGAACTCACTCCCACTCATCAACAAAAAAATCGTGCATTTGTGCTGCCCGATGGCACCATTTTTGCATGGAGCAAGCCTTCTGGTGGCGGCGATTTGACTGGCGTGGGAGCCAAAGGCGTGAACAATTACAACGAACTATGGGCGGCGAGGCAGGTTTATGAAAGCTGAAGATCACCATCTCTATGTGATGTGTCATGGAGACAATGAACCTCGCTATTCCTCCTCCGCTTCTTTGTATTGGATGAAATTAGGGGCTGAAAATCTTTCCATGGCAGAACAATTGCAATTAAATCATGCGGGATGGCTTTTGGACAATGCTGGTCACAATATTTCGTCGTATAACAAATGGTGGTCAGAACTCACTGGTATTTATTGGCTTATTAATAATGCCACTGATGAATTTATTGGCAATGCTCAATATCGCAGGCAATGGAGCGATGAAGCATTAGAACCTTCTAAGGAAGATACGGTTTATATTCCAGAGCCTGTCAACTTTCCTTTTTCCATCGCCCGTCAATACCGTGAAGGGCATGAAGGCATGAATGGCATCGAAGCTGCTTTATGGGCGGCTGACAAAGGCTTCATGCCAATTTCCCGCACTGATCTTGAACAAGCATTCAATCAGAATGTTTTCTTTGGTCATATCATGGCGCGAGGGTACCATGCAAACTATTGCGAAATTATGCAAACGCTTCTTGACTGTATGTGGCCTATTTGGGACAACCATCAAAAGCAAATTATGCAAATTGAAGGATATAACTGTCGTTATATTTCTTTCTTAGCCGAGCGCGTGATGACTGCATTAATTTTGCATCGAGGCAAAGTGTGGCCAGGCGTTAATATTGAAACAGCGCCCATTACTTTTTTCCCATAGGATCATGACTAGCAAGCAAAAGCAAGCCAAAGTTCGCAAGGTGATGCGTGAATTTAAGGCTGGCACCCTTAAGGGCAGCGATAAAAAGCCTGTTACAAATCGCAAGCAAGCAATTGCAATTGCTTTGTCAGAAGCTGGCATGAGCCGCCAAGGAAAGAGTGATGAATATTGGGACAGCTATGTCATGACCATTATGGGCGAAGAAGAGGAAAACGAAATGGAAGAAAAAGAAGTGGAAGATTCCATGGGAAAGGATTGAGGGGCGACGCTGAATCATTCGCCCCTCCATCGTCTGTAAGGTCTGCAGCGCGTCGCGGCCTTGAACTTCGCAAGAAACATGGCAAAGGTGGTTTGACCACCCAAGAAGCTGGCAAGCAGGGCATTGGCAGTGGAGTGGCGCGGGCTGGTGATTTAGCCGGTGGTAGCAAAATCAGCTATGCGACGATTAAACGAATGGCGGCATTCTTTTCTCGTCACGAAAAGAATAAAAGCGGTGGCGAAAATGATGCTGGTTACATTGCATGGCTTCTATGGGGCGGAGATGCAGGCAGGGCGTGGGCTAATCGCATCATTACAATGGTGGAAAGTCGCAATAAGGAACAGTGAGCGAATACGTGCGCGTTATTGAAGATGAGGAAGATGGCATTGGCGTGATGAAGGCGCTGTGCATTCTTTCTGCTCACGAACATCGTGACACTTCCAATTGGCGGCTAGTCGAGGAGCAGCATTTTAAGAATGGGCGACTAGATGAAACTCACATTTTTGTTGTGAATAGCTATGACAAGCCCCATGAGTATTTTGATCCTGTGAAAATGCTTGTTTTTGAAGCTGAAGCCATTGCCAAATCTTATGTAATGACTGGCATTGAGAATCAGCTTGAAGGGCTTCAAGACGATGACGATGAAGAGGATTGATCAACAGTTACGACGAAATTAGGCAGACCAAGAAGCCACAGCACCGTCACTCCATAGAGACCACTGAGTGTCGTAATTTGCACTGCTGACGGCTCGCTTTCTCCTCTTTCCATGCGGCAGTAAGTGGCTGCTCCAATGTGTAGTTCTTTGGCAATGTCTCTTTGTGACATGCCGCTATGTAAACGCGCCTCCTTCATGCGCTGAGCCACAAGCATGCGTCGCTCTAGGTGAGGCATGTTGAGAACATTGGTCGTGCTATTGAGCAAATGACGCACGGTGTTTCACCTATGGAACAAGAATCGTAGTTTAATACATTTATTTTGTTATTTTTAATATATGAGCGACACATGTTTTCGTTACGACATCGCGCCCATTGACAAGTACGAGCTAACCCCTGAGGGTTATCTTCGTGCTTGGGCAACCATTGCTCGCACTGGTGTACAACATTACACCGATGCCGATGGTTCCATTAGGCGTGAATATCGTCCTGAAACAGAAGTGGCGTCTCCCGAAAGCTTGGCCTCATTTGCGGGCAAAGCAATCACCTTTGAGCATCCTCCCGTACTACTAGATAGCGCCAATACAAAGGACTATCAAGTGGGCTTCACTGGCTCAGAAATTGTTTATGACAACGGCTTTGTCCGTGCCGTCATGACCATTACTGATCAAGAAGCTATTGCACGCATTATGCGGGGAGATGCAAAGGAGGTCAGCGCTGGCTACAGGGTTGATTACGATCCTACGCCTGGCGTCACTGACGGCGGCGAGAACTACGATGGCATTCAACGTGCCATTAATGGTAATCACGTGGCCGTTGTTCGTCGGGGCCGCGCAGGCCCGCAAGTGAAGCTTCATCTAGATCGTCTAGATGCTGCTGATCCTTCACTGATTCCCACCATTGAGGAACCATCTATGACTGCAAAGGTCAATTTTGATGGCGCCGAGTTTGAAGTGAGCGAGAGCGTAGCTCTGGCGATCACTAAAGAACGCGACGACGCCCGCATGTCTTACGAGGACATGAAGAAAAAGTACGATGCCATGATGTCCGAAGCTTCCAAAATGAAGGAAGAAATGGACGCCATGCAAAAAGAAATGCAAGGCAAATGCGACGCTGCCGAAGGCCGCGCCGATGCCCTCGCTGAAGAGGTGGCAAGCCTTAAGCAAGAGCTTGACGCTGCTGAGCAAGTCAACGTGGACAGCCTTGTTGAAGAGCGCATTGCTCTGATTGACAAAGCTCGTCCTTCTCTTGATTCGGCTTTTGATTTTGCTGGCAAAACTGCCCGTGAGATCATGGAAGCCTCTATCAAGGCCGTTCGTGGCGATGCTGATCTGTCGGAGCGTTCCGACGATTATGTGACTGCCATGTTTGACACTCTGGCCGAAGCTGCTCCTCGCAGCGACTCTGCCACCACTGATGAGCTTCGCAAAGCCGTTGCTTCCATCGCCACTCCTGCTTCTGCTCCTGCTTCCTATATGGAAAAGCTGCAGAACGCTTGGAAAAACCCCCTCTCCGTCTCTAAGGAGCGCTGATCCATGGCTGTAGTTTTTACTGCTTCGGGCTCTCCTACCGCTGGTGGTGTGCAACAGGCTTATGCCCTGGAGCATGATCCCCTGCTGGAAGGTCAACTGTCCGACATTCGCGACAATACCATTGGCACCTATGTCAATGAAACCAACGCTGTTATCGCCTTCGGTAATGTCGTTGCTTATGCTTCCGGCGGCACTGTTGCTAATTCTGCCAAGACTCTTGGTGGTACTGGCGAAACCGTTGTTGGCCTCAATGTCCTCACCTATGTGGACGAAACCGCTCTTGATTCCAACAGCCGTCCTGGCGTGAAGGATGAGCAAGTGCTGAACGTGGCCAACGAAGGCGCTGTTGCCGTGTACGTGCATGGCGATTGCACCCCCGCCACTGCAGTGCGCGTCATTCACACTGCTACTGGCGTTAAATATGCCGGTCAGTTTACTGGCGATGCTATTGCCAACAAGAGCGCTGTTCTGTCGAACGCTCGCTATCTCACTTCCGTCACTGGCTCCGGCCTGGCGATTGTTGAGTTGAACGGCCCTTCGTTCACCCTCACCGCTGACACTTGATAGGAGGCCCCCAAATGTCTGATTTTCGCATGGACGAAGCTGGGCTCTTTCTTGAGCGTCAGCTTGAATTTATCCGCCCTCAGGTGTTTGAAGTTCAGTACGCTGACATCAAATACCCGACCATTCTGCCTGTAACCAGCGAAGCTGGTCCTGGCGCCCAAACCTTCACCTACCGCATCATGGACTCCACTGGTGAGTTCCGTCTGATTGCGGATGCTGCCGATGATCTGCCCCGTGCCGACATCAGCCAGGTGGAAAAGAGCATCAACATCCGTTCGTTTGGCGGCAGCTTCGGCTACACCGTTCAAGAACTGCGTGCTGCTCAAATGGCCAACATTGCTCTTGAGCAACGCCGTGCTTCTGCAGTGCGTCGTGCTTACGAAGAGAAAGTGGAAGATGTGGCCTTCTTCGGAGAGTCGTCCGTTGGTCTGGCTGGCTTCCTGAACAACTCCACCGTTGATGTGGTGACTGCTGACAAGTGGTTCACCAGCAGCGGCACCACTGCTCAGGAAATGCTGGAACTGTTGAACTATGGCGTGACTGCCATCATCAACGCTTCCAAGATGAAGGAGCAGCCCGACACCATCCTGATGGCTTATGACGATTACCGCGAGATCTCCACTCGTCGTAATTCGGACTCCTCGGATGTGACCGTGCTGGAATACTTCCTGCGCACCAACCCCTACATCCGTAACGTTGAGCCTCTGAACCAGCTTGATGCTGGCAATAGCGTGCTCAACACCAATCGGATGGTGGTGTACAAGCGTGACCCCGAGAAAGTGCAACTGCACATTCCTCAGCCGCTTGAACTGTTCCCGCCCCAGCAGCGTGGTCTGGAATTCATCGTTCCTGCTCATGCCCGTGTGGGTGGTGTCGCTCTGTACTATCCCAAGAGCGTCATTTACGTTCAAGAATCGGCTTGAGCGTAGTCAAGGGAGGGGCGTTAAGCTAATCAACAGTTCTTTTTGAACATCAAATGCTTATTGCTTATCGCCCCGAACTTGAAAACCCGCCGCGTGAAGGTGGCTTTGGCATTATCACCGACGGAGGAATGATCCAACTCACTCCTGGTCTTAACCAAGAAGTGCCTGAGGGTCAATGGAAAGTAGCTCGGGAAAACAGGACCGTTAAACGTCTTATGGCCATTGGTGCCATCGAAGAGCTTAAAGAGCAACTGACTGTAGAAAACATTCCGCAGGATGTTCGCACTCTTTCTCAACTTCCTCTCGTCGAAGCCATTCGCACTGTTGAACTTATCCATGATCCCGAGCAATTGGGCGATTGGAAAAAGATTGAAGGGCGAGTGCGCATTCGTAATGCCATTAACAAGCGTTTGGAAGCTATTCGCACTGGAAAGGCATAATCATGGCCGTCACCTACGCAAGCTTTCTAGAGCGCTTCCCTGAATTCACTCCCCATCCATCGGGAATTGTGAACGGGGCTATCACTGAAGCAACTGCCGATGCGTCGGCTGATGTGTTTGGTAGCCAAACCGACAGGGCAGTAAAGCACCTTGCGGCTCACATTATCGCCATTCAATTGGCTCAAATGGGCATCCAAATTGGTGCCACAGAAGGCAAAGTGTATGGCGAAGGACTCAATGCCACTCAATATGGCCAAGAGTTCAAACGAATGCTTGAAACCGTCGCTGGTTCTTCTTCTATTGGCTTCGTTGTATGATCAATGGTCTCCTGCCTTTAGCTAATGCCACGCTTGTGTGGTCAGTGGCTTCTGGCTATGCCGTTGATCAATCCACTGGTAATTACGTGCCATTGTCTTCGGGCGTCACGTATTATGCCACCTTGAGGCAAAAGCGGAATCCTCAGTACGATTATTTGCTTGGTGCAGATAATACGGCTGTTTACATGGAGGGAAGATTGACGAGCCCCTTGGCTCTCTCTGGCGTCTCTCCTGGAAGCTCCGCTGCTGCCACAATCAATGGAAGAGAAGGACGGTTTGAGCTATTGCCTAATGAACAAATTGCTGAACATTATTGGCAATTCTTAGGCACGCCAATCAGAGGAATTTTTAGACTGGTTGGCAAAGGAAGCGTTCAGAACGTCTGACGCTCGACCACTTTCTCTCTCCATTGTTGAGGCATCATCATGCTCTACCACCCCACAGAATTGGTTAAGAGCCAAGACGTTATTGTTCGTGTTGGCTCAATTGCAGGGACGGCTCGTCCTACCATCACTCAAAGCGGCGCTACTTTCACTGTTAGCGGCGCTCCCACCCTTTATACGCTGCAAGCAGCTACTACCGCCACTGTTGCCTTTAACGATGGCAACACCGAATTCTATCTGCTTGGCGGCGGCGGTTTTGCTGATAGCGTGATCGTTACCAGCCAAGCCACTGCTTCCATCACCTCCTACTTCCAGAAGGACGTTGATGGCACCGTCTTCATTCCCAATAGCTTCGACGAAGCTTTCCAAACCATTAGTGCTTCGCGGTATGACAAAAACCACGAAGTGTATGTGGAAATCAACAAGCAACTGGGTGCTTCGGGCAACACTTACTACTATGACCGCGTGGCCTTTGTTGCCTGCGTTATGAACTACAACGAGAGCTATCCTGCCGATAACCTCGTGGAAGTGACCTTCGACCTGACCAGCCGTGGTCGCATCGGCATCCATCAAAACGCCGAAGAGGCTGGCAGCATCATTCCGACTGCTCCCAACTCCTGACCTTCCCTCCCATGGTTTCCTTAGCCTCCCCTGCGGGAGGCTTTTTCTTTCTTAGCATGGCATTATGAATGTCTCTCAACTTCGCGAAACCATCACAGAGCTTCTGGACGCCGCTCCAAGCTTAATCGGCTCGTACATCCTGCCAGACGGCTCTTCTATTCCTGCCGTGTACGTGGTGGGGCAAAAGAGCGTGCCAAGCGAATGGAGAGCAGTGGGCTTAGAAGTGACAATGCGACAATATCCTGAGCTTTCCCCTCGTTCGCCCTTGGGGGGCACCGTAAAAATACGGCAGCTTTGGGAAGTGATTTTAGTCCAATACAATCCCGACGGCAAGGAAATCGCAGAGGCAATGGAAAGAATAATCAGAAGATTTCCTGACTCCACACCTCGTTATTCCCCTGGAGACGACGTGGCTTACGAACGTTGTCGTTTTGTAATTCCCGAACTAGTGCTTCGTCATTTATATCCATCATGAGCGTCATTACGATTACTGGCGCTCGCATGCGCAATGCTCAAGTTTTGGCCAATAAATTAGCGCAAGCTTTTGAGCAGTGGGTTTGGGAAGACATTAATGAAAAATATTGGGAACAGCAATTTAAAACGCCTAAATGGGACTATCCAGGGGAAACTAAGCGCAAAAGCTCTACGGCGCTAATACGAGACGCTGACAGTCCTCGCGATATTTACGATTATGGAAAACTGTACGACAGTGGCGTGGAAAATTGCAACGTCACGCTGTCGCCTACTACTGCCATGGCCAGTTGGAAGTGGGACGCCAAGAACGAGGCCGGTCAGGCTTACGCCCGTTATGTCCACGATGGATCCAAAACAAATTTAAAACCTCGCGAATGGACTGATGAGCTTGCAGTGCCTCAAAAATTTGACACCAGTGAAATTAAGCAAGAATTATTAAATAGGATACGAGCAGCATTTTCGTCCTAATGAAAATTGACTATCTCCATAGCCATGATAAAACAGTCCACGCTATTAACAACGAAATAGAAGGCACTGCTTTACAAGCTGGCATTCTTTGTCTTGTTGCTTGTCGCGAAACCACCATTAGAATTTCAAACGACAACCATTCGTTCCTGGTCGAGATTCCCAAAGAATTTCGCTCCAGTCATGAACGAGTGAAAGTGTTCAACGCTTTGCTAAACATTCTTGATCATGAGCAAGTACAGCTTCCTAGTCCAAACTAAGGCTGAAGATTATTTCGATCTTCTTCCTGACATTCGACTGAAGAAATACAATGGCTGGCTTGTGGCGGAAGCCATTGAGCAAGAGGAAATCAGCAAGCTTCAAAGCCAAGCCACCATTCGTGCCGTTCAATTGGCCAAGCGCATTGCTGCATCGAAGGAAATCCCCTTGGATGAAGCATTTGCCCTTCTTCAAGGCGGTGGTGCTATTAGCGAAGCAGAACTGCTGTCAGACTTCACTGACGAAACTCTTGCAATGATTACTGGCACTACTTCCGTGGAAGCCATTAATGCTCGCATGGTTACTGCCTTTATGCGCTCTCGAGGTCAGGGCATGATTGACAACGAATGGCAAGACCTGTCTGATTGGGACTTAGAAGACACCAAGGGCCTGCCTCGTTCTATTATCACAAAAGTGGTTGAATTTATTGCTGCTGAGCAAGACGCAGAAGTCAAGGAGGCTAACACCGCAGCAAAAAAAGCTCAAAGGAAAGCTCCAGCTCAGTCGCAGAACAGCTAGAGGACCAAGCGCGTCATTTCCTAAAAAACATGACCAATTGGAACGAGGTGTATTTTCGCCTCTGTTCGTCCGACTATAAGGATGATCGTTGGTATGCGCATAATTTTGGAAAGCAGCGCGTTCACGATGTAAAGCTTGCCCTGAAATTTTTAGAGAAGCACGATATTACTAAATACAATACGGAAAGCCTGGCCACGGCAAAGCTTGGCGCCATGGCTGCTGGAATGATGGCGGGCAAGAAGAGCAAGATTAAACCAGAAGATTTCCTGCCATTTGATACCAAAGCAATCAAAAAAGAAGATGGAGTGACGGATGAGAGTCTTATTGTGCTTCAGCGTCTCATGAAAGAGCGCGTGATGGATGGTCGCGTTATTGCTCTCTTGGCAGATGAACTAAAAGCTTTTGCCGGGCGCAATCAAGAGCAATGACTATAGAATTAAGAGAATAGTGGCAACAGTGTAAACGTGGCTCAAGACGCTGAACTTCTGCTAAAGGTAGGTTTAGATCTTAGCCATTTTCGCGGGCAGTTAAATCGTCTTGGCACAGATCTTGCTGGTCAGTCAATCAATCTAAGCGTCAAATTTGACAGAACAAAAATTGTTAGTGAATTTAGACTTTTAAATCGTTATATAAGCGATAAGAAATTTTACGTTGAAGTTAATACCAATCTTAAAAAAGAACTAGAAAGGGCTCAAGAACTAGCCAGGACTTTGGCGACAATGCCGCCCGCCTCTGCCGGAAAGGCAGGAGTGATTGGACAGCGCACCGCTGGCGGCGCTGCTCGCGTTAAAGAGTTGCAAAATTTAACTCGCATACTGGTCAGAGAAGGAGGTTTTGATAAAAACGCGATTCGACGTGTTGCACAAACAGCAATTGACGAAGGCATTGGTGGAATTGACCTTAGCAAGTCAACTGAGGAAATTAAAAAGCAATTACGCCAGGGCTTTGAGTTGGCTGCTGATGACGCCAACAAAGGGCTTATTAATAAGCTTCTCGATGGAACAACGGAGGCCGGTCAGGCGGCGGCAAAAATGGGCAATGCTGTCCTTGAAAAATTGCGCACCAGCCTTGACACTCGATCTCCATCGAAAAAAACAGAAAAGATTGGCAAAGACACTGGGGAAGGGCTTGTTCTTGGAATTGAATCCAGTATTGCAAAAGGCGAAACGCGAATCAGCCAAGCCTTAGATCGGCTACTTGCACTGTTGCGCAGCGCTGGTAGGTCTCTTGGTTTTGCTTTTGAAACGAGCTTTGAAGAGGGAAGAAGAGCTGCCACAAGGTCTGGAGTGCGTGGAGGAGCGTTAGGTGCATTAGGAGGTGGTGCAACCGGAGCGATTGTTGGTGGCGCTAAAGGTATTGGAGCTGGCGTGACCGGCGGACTAACCAAGCTTGGCGGCATGGGAGTATTGGGAGTTGGAAGGCAACTGGGTCGCCTTAGCATTGGTGATACCGCTGGCCTAACTGGCGTAGTACAAGAGGTTAGCTTGCAGGCTCTTCATAAAGCTCTGGAAGTAGGCGGAGAAGCGATGTTAATAGGCGCCTTAGGGGTTGGAGGCGTCGCCGCATTGGCTGGTTTTGCTAGGGGCTCTACAAAGTCATTGGCGAAGCAAAGCTTGGAAGGCATAAATGCCACTGTCCAAAGATTAATTCAAGCGGGGCAGCGTACTATTACGCTTGACAATATTGTCAAAGTCGTAATCACAGAGGTGGGTTCTGTTCTGTTGAGGCAGGCAGGCAATCAAGCAAAACTGGCGGCGCAAAAAAGTCTTCCCGCGATTTCTTGGCCAGCAGTAACGCCACAGCGCGTTTTTGCGGGACCATCATCATCCGGGCGTTTGCTGTCGGCAGCCCCTCCAGAGGCGAGTCCTGCTGGCTTGCTCCCAAGTATTAGCAGGACAAGTGCACAAAAGGCGTCTGTTGCAACTGGTCTCCAAGCGATTTTTGCCGCTGGAGGGCCTATGTTTCCAGAAGGACCTTCTGGAAAACTTGCTCTTTCCATAGAAACATTAAAGAAACGTGTCGATGCAATTCTTGCTAGTTATTTCAAAGTTGTAGAAATTAAAGTTGCTGAAATTTTTGACGGACAAGTATTAAAAACAGAGTTAAAATCTTTCGATCGTTTTGCGCAAAACCTTCAAGGCGCTAGTCAATACGCCGCGCAAATCGCGGCAAAAATGATTCCTCCTATAACAGGACGATTGCTTGCGCCAGGCCGACAGACTGGTGGAGGCATAGGTGCTCAAGAGCAAGTTGTTCGGAATTTCTACGAACAACTGCGCAAGAGCACGCAAATGTTTGCCGAGGCCTTCTCTGCTAACAGTTACCTTCCGCAATCTACTCGCAAACTTGCGGACGCAATGAACAATGCGGCCACAACGTTACGTGCACTTTCTGCAGGAAAAATTGCAGGTGTGTTGCCATCTCGCGAAATGCTGGATGCGCGTAAATTCGCTAGCGCCATCCAGAAGGCTATTGTCATTGATTTTCAAAATGCCATAGCCACGCAAATGAGTGGACGCCTGTTACCTGCTGCAGGCGGCACAAAGGGCTTTCAGCGCATGTTAGCTGATCAACCCTCATACAGGGCGCCAGAGGTGGGTGCTGGGCGAGCCAAGATCGACATGACAGGCAAGGTATTGCCATTGGAAGAAAGACAGAAATTCCAAGAGGCTATCAACAAGGCTGCGGCCATTGACGCTCGCAATGCCGCACGAGCAGCATTTGTAGCTTTACGCCAAGAATTAAATCGAGGCTTACTGCCTGGAGCAGGACAAACGTTTGCTTCTAAGCGCAAAGATCCAGGTGTGCAAGGTATTTTTAATACCATCGCGCAGCAAATGGGCTTTAGTGCTGGACAAAGATATGCGATGGGAGGCTCAAGCCAGCTACGTCTTCCGCCCGCTGGGATGACTGGCGCCAATGCGGCGCAAGAAGATCGGATTAGGCGAGCTTATGAACGCTCGGCGGAACGAGAGCGTGCGGTTCTCGAGCAAGAAGCTGGCATCATTGGATTCAGGAGATCACTAGAAAGAGGCGGCGGTGGAGGAGGTGGAGGCGGTTTTACTGGACAGGGCTATGTGCCTCCTGGTGGCTTTCCGTCGGACACTTTACCACTGGGAGGGCGTCAAGGCCCCGCCACGTTCATCGGTCCAGGCAGTCAAATGGAGAAGTTTAAGACGGTCTTGGACGTGGCTAGCGCATCAATGAAAAACTTTCGAGCTTCGCAAGTGCCTCTCCTTGGCGGCTTGCGTGAGATCGGCGGTGAATTTTTAATGGCAACAAAGCAAGTGTTGCTCTACGGCACTGCCTATAAGGGCCTTGCTTTTATTACGAGCCTCCCTGGTCAAGTGCTCAATGCGGCCAAGAGTCAACAACAATACAATAATGCGTTACAAACGGCAACGCAAGACACCGGCACGTTCGCCAAGGAGCTGTTGTACGTGGACAACGTACAGCGAGCCTTTGGCCTCAATCTAGAAACCACACGCACGGGCTTCACTCGTCTTTATGCTTCCATGGCCCCCACTGGCTTCGATTCGGGGTCCATTGAAAAACTCTTTACCGGCATCAGTGCCGCCACTGCAGCCCTTCAGCTCACTCCAGACAAAGCGGAGCGAGTGATTTATGCCTTTGGGCAAATGGCCAGCAAGGGGCAAATCATGAGCGAAGAACTTAAAGGACAGTTAGGCGACGTACTGCCTGGTGCCTTGGCCATCTTTGCAAAAGCCGCTGGCATGTCCGTCAAGGATTTCAGCAAGGCGATGGAAGATGGAGTGTTTGTCGGCGGCAAATTTAGAGAAGTGTTTGCGAAGGTAAGTGATGAATTGATGAATCGTTTTGGCACTGGCGCTCAAGCAGCGGGTAGGTCGTTGCAGGGTTTGTTGAATACTGTTGGCGGCGATTTCCAGCGCACATTGGAAAGCTTCGCTCCATTGGCTAATGCTGCGGCGCAAGCCATTCTGGGACCACTCGGGGGAGCGATGAGGGAGATTTCCGCTGCGGCTCAAATCGCCATGGGCGAGCAGGACAGAGTAAGAAAGCAATTAGAGGCTGCTCAATCGGATGTTTCCGCTTTGAAGACTGGTGGAGCCGATGCCAAGGAAATTAAGGCCGCCGAGCAGAATGTTGCAGCTTTGACTGCCAAGTATGAATCTTTAAACGAAGCCGCAAAAGATCCAGCTATTGCTCAACAAGTAAAGAACATTGAAGCTTTTGTAGCTGAAATACAAAAAGCAGCTACTTTTACAATGAATTTGGCTGGAATAATTCGCAATGTTTTCAACCCATTGTTTACATTTTTAGGAGGAAATCTTACTTCTGTTATTGGCAATCTTGCTCTGTTAGCTCTAGGCTTTAATGCGGCCAAATTGGCGGCGTTGTTGTTCATGGGAACGCTGAATACGATGAAAGCCGTTGAGGGCATAAGCAGGAGCGCGGCAGCAGGCGCAACTGTTTTAGCTGCCGCCTACAGGGCCCTTGGCGTTCAAGCCACGGGGGCGCAAATCGCCACGTTAGGCGCCACTGGAGCAACGACTGCTTTTGGGCTTGCTATTAAGGGACTGTTAATTGGCACTGGTATTGGGGCGGTAGTTGTCCTCTTGGGAAGTCTCGCTGCTGCATTTTTGTCAGTAGGAAATAGCGCGAAAGAGGCGGCAGACAGAGCCAAGCAAGCTATCGACTCAATGGCGGATGCCCGCAGAACCGGCAACGTGGCCATGATAGAAAGGACTCTTGCCGAGAACAAAGCGGACAGGCAAGATTTGGAAGGTTTTATTCAACAGATAGAGGGTACAACGGGCACGAAAAGGAATGCTCCTGGTGGTAAAGTGGTCGAGTTCATTACTCTAACTCCAGCGCAAAAAAGAGAGGCCGAGCGGCTTGGTGTAGAAGTAGGCGAGGAAGCAACCAAAGGCTTTTTGCTTGGGTCGTTAAATAAACTGAAGGAGCCACTCGAGAAAGTAGAAACCGAAGGGCGAGCAGACTTAGAGGTGGCAAAACGAAGGGCCGCCCAGCTTGGACTAAACAAGCCTGATCCTGCCGCTACGCAAGCAGAAAATACGCTCCAAGATACTAAAACAACTAACCTTGAAAGTTACTACAACCTTCAAGACCAGCTTGCCAAGGCTTTCACTCAAGCAGAAATTGATCGCATTGAGCAACTGCACGAGCATCGCATGAGCATGATCAATGCTGAGTTTGATCTTCAAGAAGCTCGTGCCAATAGCTTTCAAAAAGCAGCCATTCGCCTGCAGAAAGAATTGTCTCAAATCGAAATGGAAAGGCAATCGGCGCTGCTTAAAGCACGTAGCGCTGTGCTTTTGGCGCAAGGAAGCGTGGCTGGCGGCGCCGCTCTGCCTGGGACAGTAGCAACAACTGGTGGAGCTTTGTCCCAAGACGCTCTCACGCGAGGACGTTCTACTGGTCCTCATCTCCACGCACAAGCGGCTGGCATGACAGAAAAGACTTTGCGTTATTTAGTGGATAAGTATTTGGAAATCGGCGGGAAGGCGGCAAGCAGTTTTGGCACGTCTAGGGGTGCTGCTGGGCATGGCTATAACGCCATTGACTATCTCACTCCCCAAGGTACTCCCATTGCCCTGAAACCAGGCGCTTCCATTGGCCAATATGGTCAAGTGGGAGGCAGAGGAGGACTAATGGCGCAAGTGACCACTCCAGAGGGCAACTTCCAGCTTGGACACTTGGCTTCCTTGGCTCCCGAGGCAGTTGGTCCTGGCGCCCCCCGCAAAGTGCCTGGCAGTGAAAAGCGTGATGCGTTAGCGGCTCAGCAAGTAGAAATTGCACAACGCAAAGAAAACTTAATTCTCCTGCAAGCGGAAGAGATTGCTTATGGCAAAATTCAATTAGCGCTGGAAAATTATGTGGCGTCAATTTTCTCTCCAGCAGAACAAAAGCTTCAAAATTCATTACTTGCGGAAAGGAATCGTCTTGAGGCTCAAGGGCTGGAAGGTGACGACTTAGATGCAGCCATGCAAAAATATGAAATCCAAGAAAGGATCAACGCTGGCATCGCAGAGGCGACAAGAGTTATTGAAGAAAACAATCAAAAAGTTAAAGATGGAATTATTACGACAGACGAAGCAAATAAGAGAAACAAAATTCAAAATGATTTAATAGAGAAGCTTAGAAAATTACTCCCCGAAGCCAACAAGCTTATCGATGAAAATAATCTACTCAAAAAAGAAGGAATTAGCGATAAAGTTATTGCTAATTTAAAAGAAGAACTTAAACTGCTGCGTGCTATTTCCGACGAAGAAGAACGTCGTCTCAGGATTCGTCAAGAAAACAAAGGTATTTCCAAGGAAAAGGAAGACGAAATCTATCGCCTGCAAGAGGTGAAGAGAAATCTTGAGCAAACTCGTGCATTGATTGATGATTTCGTCAAGAGCACAAGCAATGACTACAAAGGCTTCTTGAAGGCCGTTATTAAAGGTGAAGATGCAACTGATGCGTTAAAGCAGTTCCAAGAAGCTCTTACTGATCGTGTATTGACAATTTTCCTGGACTTCACCATGGCCCCAGTGGAAAAATTCTTCCAGGAAAGCTTAAGAGATATGTTCCTTCCTAAAAATATTCCAGGCATAGACGAAGAACAAAAGAAAGCAGCTACGCCAGTAGAAGCCAATACAAATGCCACAATTGACAATACAAAAGCGATTAAAGAACTTACCAATGCAATAGGAGGTGGTGCTGCTCCTTCTGGACAGACAGCAACTACTGCTGTTGGAGGTCTTGCTGGTTTACTTGGCGGAGCAGGTGTAGACATGACTGGCGTTACATATGCACAAGCAATGGGGGATACAAGCGTTAATTTTGCTGGCATTTCTGAACAACTTAGCTCTCTCACTAGCGTTCAAGAAGATTATATGCAATCCATTGCTGCCACTAGAGACGTGTTTTCAAATGCTACATTTGGCATCAGTCAGCAAACTGAAATGGCTAGCAATGTTTTAGCTGCTGGCACTCAAGAAACTCAAAGACAAGGTAGTAGCTTTGGGCAAGCACTTGGAAGAGCAGTGCAAACTCTTGGCGCCGCCGCTGGCTCAGTATTGGGTATTGCTGCTGGCGTGCAACAAATTCAAAGCGGAGGCACATCTGGCGTTCTTGGTGGTATCGGCAGCATCCTCATGAGTGTTGCTGGCTTGGGCAGTGCTTTTAGTGGTTTAGGAGGATTGTTTGGTGGAGGTGGTGGAGGTGGTTCTCTCGCCACGGCCAGCAATAATCTTTCTGGCACTGGCGCCTTAAGAGTGCCTAGATTTCTTGGCGGGCGTTTTGGGGCCAATGGTGGCATTGCCACTGGCGGCTGGGAACCATTCCCCGTAACGCCATTTGCCAATGGAGGCATGGTTACCGGCCCAACGCTTGGACTGGTCGGAGAAGGGCGCTACAACGAAGCCATTGTTCCGCTTCCTGATGGTCGTTCAATTCCAGTGCAACTTCAAGACACGAGCATTCGTGATCGCATGGGCAATACTGCAAGCAATAATGCTACGACTCCTGTATTATCAATGAGTTTCCAAAGTACGACTATTAATGGCGTGGAATATGTGGATAGAGCCCAGTTGGAAGTTGCTATGGCCGAAACTCGTAGAATAGCTGTCAGGGAAGGCGCTTCTCGTGGAGCCACTATTGCTCTTGACCGTCTCGCTAACTCTCCCAATTCTCGCCGTCGTATTGGCCTTCGTTAATCATGGCTAATTTTCCATCATTAAAGCCAACAAATCGGCAATTAACAACTGGCGAATATCCCGTAAAAATTTATCGTGCATTATCTGGAAAAACAATTCGCCGCAGCTTTGGCAATCGTCCTTTTGGGTTTAATTTAGAACTTGAATTTGCTAATGTGCCGGAAAGCACTGTACAGGCAATTATTAACCACTACAATACACAGCAGGGACAAGGCATTGGTTTTGCTTTGCCCGTAGAGGTGTTTGCTGGTTTGTCTACGGCCACTATTAATTTAGTAAGAGCTCCGGCTCAAACTTTATGGTTTTATGCCGAGGCTCCAACCATTCAATCTGTTTATCGAAATATTAGCAGTGTGGGTGTTAAATTAATTGCCGACTTGGTGTAGCAATGAGCAATATTCGCATTGTACAGTATTTTGAACTTGTTGCTTTTACAAGCAGTAGCACTGCCAATCAGCTTGCTGCTTTAAGTACAAGCGATACTATTACGCTTGGCGCCGAAAGAGGCACCGTTATCCATCGCTATCAAAATTATTTTATTAATGAACAACGAACTAAAGACGGCCAAAGATATTCATTTGTTCCTTTTCGCGTAGAGGGAATAGTTTCCAGTTCAGGAGGAGACAATTCATTAATGCAAATATTGTTTCCAAATGTAGAGGTGGCCGTGCGCTTGGTCGAGCAAGGAAACGGAAATCGCTTGAGCCGGTTAAAATTAACCACTGACTGGATCAATGCTAATGATGCTGTAATTAAAACTTATTCCGAGCGTTACCTTGGCATTGGCTCTGCTTTTTCAGAAACTACCATTGAGCTTAGATTCAGGGGAGCAATGGATAGCGTGGGAGCTAATTTCCCTGCGCGTTCCTTGTCCCGCAATTTAGTTGGTATTCTTCCTCTTAGCGCTGACCTTTTTCTTCAATGACTTCTTCTCCATCGCCGTCTTTTAACGATTTAATTGGCATGAAATACGACTGGTCGTCCAGTCCTTCCGATGGAACTGGCAGAACCAATTGCTTTGCTTTATGCATGGAAGCAAGAAAGCGTTTAGGGTTAACTGATTTTCGGAAACAATTTGAAAATTTATACAAAGAACATAGTCCACAAGACATCAGTATTCGCCAAATTTTAAAATTATTGCGACAATATGGTCAATGCATTCACGAAGCCATTCCTGGAGCACTTTTTTGCTTGCCATCCCCATCAGGCGGCATTGCAATGGCCGTTATTATCGATGGCGAATCCTGTCTAATGCTAAGTCCCGGTAAGCATGTGACTCGTTTGCCATTTGCTACAGTAACCAAAGGCAAGTATTATTGGGCGGAGTGATGAAAAATAATTATCGCAAATTATTGCCCTACGAGTATCAATTAATTGAAAGTCTTGGGATCACAAAAGAGCAATATTTAGATTTTGTTTTAGAGCAAAATGAATATCGCGATATCAAAGAGGGAACAATTTTAGATGCGCGAAATTTTCCTGCCATTGTTACTACAATTTTAACTATTGTTGGCATTTTATTTCAAGTAGCGGCAGTGCTTTTGGCGCCTCGCCCGTCCCCTCCGAACCAACCAGGCCAGCGCCAACAAACTCGCGATGATGTATTTGCGCCACGCTTTGGGTTTAATACTGTTCAAGATCTCGCTAAATATGGCGATCCAGTCATTTTAATTTATACAAATACAACTACTAATTCCAATGGCGGAGTAAGAGTAGCTACTTCGCTTTTATGGTCGTCTGTAAAAAGTTTTGGCAGCAGTCAATATGTGCAAATGTTACTTGTTCTTGGGGCCGGTGGTATTGGCGCTATTGATTATCAACGCGCTGCTTTTGGCCAAACTCCTCTTCGCGATCTCATTGCTCAAAACTATTGGCTTTATTTTCGCCCTAATAGCACTGGTATTATTCGCGGTAATGACTTAAGAATTGGGGGTAATGGCGAGGCAGATCCCGCTGCCAGTGGCGTGGGTAGTCGTAATTTATATCGCATTGTTCCATCGTCTTCCACTTCTGCCGGGGATGGTTTTAGCCATGCTTTATCGCCCGCCATTGCTAATAGATTTGGGGTTTATTCGCCAGTACCAATCAATGTAGATATTATTATTCGCAATCAGGCCGGAAGGGAAGAAAGTGCCATAAATGGTATCACTGCATCATCGTTAAGCGCGTGGGGGGCTTCTGCGCCTTCCTCAACTCTTCGCCCCATTGCAGTTGGAACCACTTTGAGGATCACTCTTGCATCTACCGTCACTCAACAAAGTACTACTGTTGAAGAAGAGGCTGCTGATCAACGACGGGCATTGTCTTCTGCGTTTGACAATGCAGCAATTTTCAAACTTGGATCTGCTCAATTTAGCGTTGTCACTGTCAACAGAGGCTCTACCGATGATGGCAACATGACTGTCACGCTTCGCTGCGTAGAAGCTGGACTTGCCCCTAGCGTGCCTTACAGCGCCAATACTGCCGCTGAAAGTGCACAAGCTCTTGCAGATAGCGATCCCAATTATGTGCGCTTAAGAAGGGTGGTTGATGATTTGTTGGCAGAAGACGATAGCCCTAACGCTAGAACCCCGCAAGATTTATTGAGAAATAACCGCATTCGTGAATTGGAAGTCACTCAAGTTACTTCGGTGAGAGGAGGCCTTGCTCGCCCTTCGACGCGCCTTGTCTTCAAGCGCTTATTAACAACACAGGAACGAGCGGACCTTCAGGCCTATATTGATTATCAAAACGAAATTAACGCTGGAACAAGATCAGATGATTATTTCTTTACAAAAGCATTAGTAAAAATTGAAAAAGCAAGCTACGAAACGCTTTCTCCATGTCACATTATTGACCTAGCACTAAAGGCACGAGTTTTTCGGAGGATTAGCGGGCGACAAGAAAAATATGGCAGTAGAAACGTTACAGGCTATCCCATTAGCGACAATGGCATCAAACTGCGCACATCTTTATTTTTGATGAAATATAAGCGTTCTGGAGACAGTAATTTTTCCTATGTAAAGGGTATTTTTGCAGTGAGACGTGCCGCAGATAACGATAATTTTATTTATCTGCGATTCAATTCTGGACAAACAGGAGTGAACAATGCTGCCAATTGGCACTTTGAACTAGAACCCATTCATGACACAACGTCTGAATTCAGGAGCAGGGCTCTTAATGAAGGTTCCTTGTATCGTTTCTTTTATCTGGAAAATAGTGGCAGTAGTGCCCGCATTAGTCTTGGCGGCGGAAGAACACTGACCTTTACGGGGCGAGTGGTTAATAGCACAAATATGCTTCCCCCATTGAATAATTCTCCAATCAAAACCAACGAATGGGATTTGTTTAGCAATACTGCTGACACACAATATCAAACCTCGTTTGACAACGGTCCAGAGCTTACTTTAACGGCAGTTACAGAGCAAATTACTGAGCCACTTACAACTTTTGCTGGCTTATATAGCGATCTTTCACTAGTGGGATTGAATTTATATTCTGGTCGTAATGTTCAAGATTTGCGTTCGCTGACAATGTTTGTCACGCAGGGACGCAAGTCAAGATTGTTGCGAACTTCTGGAACAGTGAGTGGCATCGCATGGGGACAACCAAATTTTCAATATTTATCTCCCACCGCTAATGGCCATGCCAATACAGCGCCAGATATTTTTATAGATACCATTTTGGATGTAAATGATGGCATTGGCAAATATGCTGGAAATGCACCAACGGGCGTTCCATTTTCTGTTGATTTAGAAGAGCTTGCCAGGAGTAAAAAGTTTTGCGAAGTCAACCGATTGTTTATGGATGGTATTATTGCAGAGCCTTCTTCTTGGCGTGAGTTTTGGGCATCCGTTGCAGGGTTTAGCTTGTTAGAGCTCGTCAAAAAAGATGGTCGAGACGCCCTGATTCCTGCAGTACCTTACGACAGAAATACTGGTGCAATCTCAAGAACTATTCCCATCACGGCCCTATTTAGTCCTGGTAACATTTTGGAGGATAGTTATAAAGAAGAGTTTATCGATTATGGCAGCAACACCGAAGATGTAATTCTTACAGTAATTTATAGGCAAAATGAACGCGATGGCGTGTTTCCGCGCAATAATAGCGTAGAAGTTTACCTCACAAACGACATAAATGGAAATACATTAAGTCCTGATTTGGCAATTCGCGAAACAATCGACGCATCAAGATTCATAACAAATAGGGAACAGGCCATCAAGCTGGCCAAATATCTTTGTCAAGTGAAGCGCCATTCTCGCCGCGCCATTGAATTTAAAACTTTCCCCACGGATAGCTTTGTGGCCCCTGGCGGCTACATCTATGTAGAGCTTGCGCAGAACCAATGGAATGGCATTCAAACGGGCAGCATTGGAGAGGGAGGAGTTTTGAATTTGCCGCTAGCTGGCACCGTAAGCAATGGTTCGTATCAGTTTCTTCTGTATGATCCTGATGCCACCACTTCTGGGACAGTTGCCCGCTCTAATGTTGTTGTGAGTAATAACACGGCTTCGTCATTGGCAGGCTTTGCTGGCAATATCTTTGTGCTTGGCACGGCCATTCGCAATAAGCGTGTGTTTAAAGTGACAGAAGTGGCGATGGATGAAGAAGGAGAAGTGACAGTGCGTGGCGTAGAGCATGGCGTGGATGCCAATGGCCTTTCACTTATTAGTAATGGCTTGGCATCAAGAGTGGCTGGATTGTTTACCATTGATGGCCGCCCCGAATAAAATGCTTTTAGAATACAATCAAAAGACTTATTGATTATCCATGGCTTTCTATACTGGCCGCTCTGGAAGCCTGTCGTTTGGCACAACGGATAGCACAGCGCCTTCTAGTTCGCTGACAGCGCCCACTAATATTCGTCAAGTGGCAAAAATTCGTGATTGGAACTTAGATACTACTGTTGAGCTAATTTCCACCAACTCCATTGATAGTGGTGTTAATACCTTTACCCCTGGCATTAAGGGCGCTACTGGCAGTGCAACGTTGATTTATTATCGTCTTGAAGGGGCTGAAAGCAATACGCTTTACGGCTTCAACACTCTTTTGAGCAATACAATTCATAAGACAGGCAATATTACTGAAGCAGACCGCGTGTTTCTTCAATTAAACGTAGGCGGGGATTCAAGCGATGATATTAAATTTTGGGCCTATATTACTTCCGCTGGTATCGCCGTCTCCACTGGAGAACTTTCGACTGTTCCCATTCAATTTACGATGGATGGTGACTTTGTTGAAACCGTTGTTTAATTGTTATGACGCTATTTGCAGGGCATAATGGCGTAGTTAAACTGCGGAGAAGCACGCAAAAAATTGTGCTTTCTAAATCAATTGTTTCGGACGATATTAATACCACTCTGAATAGATTTGGTTTCGACGGTTCCGAAGAAGATCTTTTGACTGGTGATTTTATTACCATCACTACAGAGGATCCTCGCGGGCTTGCATTTCTTCCCCCATCATTTTGGAGCTGGACAGATACAACCGTATCTTTAAACAGGGCGGCGTTCTATGTGAATGTCAATACTCTTGGCGGATTAAGAGGTTTTTCGCAGTTTAACGACGCTATCAACAATAATCGAGACAATGAAATTGCCTTGGTTTCTTTTGAGGGCGAACCATTAACCGTAGAAATAAGCATAGAAGACACTAATTTTAATACGCTAGGAAAAGTGACTGGTTATACGCTTAACACTGAAAGAGAAGCCGTTGATATTACAAGCTTGAGCGACAAATTTAGACAGCAATATTCCGCTGGGCTTATTAGCGGCAATGGAAGTATTGATGTGTTGTTTGGCTACGACACAATTGCGAACGAAGAAACTCCTTTGCTTCTGCTGCAACTTATTCAGAGAGTGGAAACTGGCAGTGCATTTGAGGCTTCTTTGTTTTTAGCAACAGAAATGTCGTATGGCAGCAATTTAGACGTGTGGTATCAATTTGAAGCTGTTGTCACTCGCGCTGGCGTGGAAGTAAGAAGCGACAATATTATTTCATGCGCTGTAGATTTTTTGACCACTGGCGAAGTGAAATTACAAGTGGGGCAGGCTCCTTCTTACGTGCTACAAGAAAATCTTGACAAGATTAACTTGAGCGAATATACGGTGGACGCTTTACTAAAAGAGGTGGATGATTAATGATCATCGCTAGAATCCCATTATCAGGAATAGTCTTTTAAGATGGCCGACCAAACTATTTCACAGCTTACAGAGCTTTCTGGAGCCGCTCTGGCAGCGAATGATTTGCTGGCCATTGTTGATATTAGTTCTAGCGAAACCAAGAAAATCAAAGCCAATCAGTTTGTTCAGAATGGCATTGCGCTAACGGCAAGTGGCAATATTGATTTAAGCAAGCTTAATCAAGCCAGTACTGTCAAGCTTGGCTCCGCCGCCATTGCCACTGGTGCAATCACGGCCATCAAGCTGGCCAATGATAGTTCCATTGCAGAACAAAGCACGGCGCCTGTAGCTGATAATTTTGGCGGACGCGGATGGTTTCGCACTACTGATAGTAATCTTTTTATTTATTCAGCAGGCGACTATCAGCAAGTGGTTATGCCCACTGCGGGCATCGGGGACAGTGCAGTTACCACTGACAAAATTGCTGATGGCAATGTTACCACTGCCAAGATCAGCGCTTCGGGTCTCAGCTCTGCGGCATTAGCTGATAGTGCTGTAATCACGGCAAAGGTGGCGAATGGAGCCATCACTTCAGCCAAAATTGCTGATGGCACCATCGTCAACGCTGATATTGCTGCTTCCACCATTGAAGCGTCAAGACTTGCTAATGGAGCAGTTGGCACATTGGCGCTGGCAGATGAAGGCATTACTAGCGCTAAATTTGCTGCCGGAGCAGTGAACACTACGGCTCTTGGGGCGTTAGCAATTACAAACGACAAAATTGCCGATGCCACCATTGCTTATGCCAAGCTCAATTTGGCCGATGGCAGTGTGCCTGGCAGCAAGATTACCAGCGCAACAATTAGCGGCCTGCAAATTGCCGCTGGCGGCGTTTTAACTGCCAATTTAGCCGATGGAGCAATTACTAATGCCAAGATCGCGGCAAGCGGCATTGAGGCTGGGAAACTTGCTGCTGACGCAGTGGTGACAATTAACGTTCTTGATGATGCCATCACCCAGGCAAAGATTGCCGATGGGGCAGTGGGAAGTTCTCAAATTGCAGATAGTGGCATCACTGCAATCAAACTTGCCGACAATTCTTCCTCTATTGTTGCCGCAAATGCGCCTGTGGGCAATGGCACGTTTGTAGGACAAAAATGGTTTGATGATTCGACCAAAATTGAATACACGTGGGATGGTGGCACTTGGGAGCGTCAAGCTGCAATTGGCACGCTCACTTTTGCCGATTCCACTCCCATTGCTTTTTCTGTTGCCTATCCAGATAATTTTTCGGCAACAATTACCACCACTCTTGACACGCAAGTAGCCAATCAAATTTTTGCAGGACCTTCCACTGGAGTTGATGCCGCTCCCACCTTTAGAAACTTAGTTGCAGCAGACTTGCCGATTGCGACAAGTGGGGACACAGGGGCAATGCGACCTGGCGCTGGCTTGGCCGTGGATGCTTTAGGCGTCATTGACCATAGCAACGTAGCAATTGCGGGCACTTATGCGGGATCAGTAACAATTGATGCTCAAGGTCATATTGTGACAGCGCAAGCCACTTTACAGGCTTCTGACATTCCAGATCTTGACACCAGCAAAATCACTACAGGCACATTTGATAGTACATTTTTAGCTGAGAATAGTGTCACCGCTCAGCAACTTGCCGATTATGGCATCGCTCAGATTAGCGAAAGCGCCCCAACGCCTGAATTTGCTGGACAGTGGTGGGTTAATCCTAATGACCGTTCTGCCTATATTTGGGTGGGCGAGGTTAGCCCTAGTATTAATGGTTATTGGTTGAATTTGGGATATGGCAGTCCCACTCAGATCAATCTTCGTTTTGGTGGCACTTATAATGCTTCCGGCAATGTTGTTGAAAGCATTAACTCTTATGGCATTGAAGCCGGTCTGACTGTAGGCTCGCCGTTGTCTTCGCCCAATACGAGCAATAATGGCATTTATCTTATTGTTACTGCAAGTGGCGTTGGCTCAACTCCAGCCCCCAATGTCGCCCTATCCATAGGCAATTGGGTGCTATCAGAAGGCACTGGATCCACTTGGACGAAAGTTGAACTGGCGAGTGCTGTCGCTGGCATTTCCGATCAAGACGTGCTTGTTGATGGCAGCTCTCTTGTTCCAGTGGCTTCCGGGGTGGCGAGTCAAGAGGATTTTAATGAATTGATTTGGTCAAAAATACAAATTGCAACAAGTGGCACAACTGGCGTCGTAAGAGGATCTTCGGAAGTCTTAGTAGCCTCTGGCACGGGTGTTATGACGATTGGCACGCTAGATGATGGTTCTTATTAATTTTTTGTCAAGTTATGGGAGAAAATAAATGCCACATCGTCCCGCGCAATTTGTTTATTCAGGGACAGAAGTTCCTCCTTACGGAGCACCGGGACAGGTGCTCGTAAAAGTTGCTAGTGCGTTTTATTACACTGCATGGGACGATCTAGATTATGTTATTAACGAAACAAATAGTGTTATTGACGAAGGAGAATATACTTAGCTTTAGAATAGAGCAAAATTAACCGCCGCCTTTTGGTTCGGCTTCCATTCTTATGGCTTCCACCCTCAAGCATCTTCGTTCGTCCACTGCTGACAAGCGCCCCACTGCGTCAGGCTTAGTAGATGGACAACTTGCCATCAATACTGCTTCTGGAACGCCTGCATTATTCTTCAAGGATAGCAATGGGGGAGTGGTGAAAGTGGGGCCAGCGCATGTAGGAAGTGCCGCTCCAAATGCCGTACCCGCTGGCAGTGCTGGCAATTCTTTGGGCGAACTATGGGTGGATAATAGCCTGACCACACCAGGCTTGAAATACTACACAGGCAGTGCTTTTATCAATCTCACGCCTTCTGGCACTGAAACTGTCGTTGGTTTAGTTGAACTGGCGACACCAGCGGAAACACAGGCGGGCACTGATGCGATTAGGGCAGTTACGCCTTCTGGATTGCAAAGCAAAGTTAGCGATAGCACAAGCACTACTAGCTCTACCACCATTGCTTCTTCTACTGCCGTAAAGGCGGCTTACGACCTGGCCAATGCAGCATTGCCAAAAGCTGGCGGCACGGTTACTGGGGAGCTTTTAATAGGCACCACTGGCAGTTTGGTTTTTGAAGGCAGCACGGACGATAGCTTTGAAACCACTCTTGCCGTGATCGACCCAACAGCCGACAGGACGATCACTTTCCCCAATGTAACGGGCACAGTAGTTACTACTGGTGACAGTGGCACGGTTACCAGCACAATGATTGCGAATGACACAATTGTAAATGCTGATATAAACAGTGCTGCCGCCATTGCCTATAGCAAATTGGCGACAATGACGGCTGGCAATATTTTGCTTGGCAATGCAAGCAATGTTGCCACTTCCACTGCAGTTACGGGCGATGTAACAATTAGCGATGCTGGTGTAACAGCCATTGCTTCTGGAGCGATTGTTAATGCTGATGTAAATACTTCTGCCGCCATCGCTGGCACCAAAATTGCCCCAGATTTTGGCTCTCAAAACATTACAACAACTGGAACATTATCTGCAACAAGTGTCACGGCAAGTGGCACCAATCCCTTCCAGGCTGGTTCTGGAGCCGTTGGTGCACCATCATACGCATTTAGCACTGATTTAAACAGTGGTTTTTGGAATCCTGCTGGAGATACTATTGCTGTTGCTATTAGTGGCGTTGAAGCGGCTCGTTTTGATACTTCGCGACGGTTTTTAATTGGAAATTCTACTGCGCGTGCAAATTTTTACAACAGCACTTTTACCACTCCATTGCAAATTGAAGGCAGTGGTACTACAGCGGCTGGATCTTGGGGATCACTTGCTCTAATTCATAATGCCACCGCTGATGCAAACGGCCCATTCATGGTATTTGCCAGGACTGGCGGCAGTGCCATTGGCAGCAATACTATTGTTACGGACAATGACAGATGTGGTCAAATTGATTTCCAGGGAAGTGATGGGGCGCAATTTGTTTCTGCTGCACGCATCGTTGCAGAAATAGATGGCGCACCAGCCGCCGATGTAATGCCAGGCGCATTGATTTTTTCTGTCAATACTGGCGGCACCAGCTTAGATGAAGTGATGAGAATTTCCTCGTTTGGCGAAGTGGGAATTGGAACAAATAATCCGACTTCCAAGCTTCATATTGACACGTACAACAATCCCGCAATTCTCCTTACAGATAATTTTACTGATCCTTCTACTTATTTAGAAATTGGGTTGAATGCTGGCAGTCCTAGTATTCTCACATTACAAACGTTACAGGTGAAGTCTTCCGCCACAAACTTTTGGGCCGCTGGTGTTCTTACAGCCAGCGTCGTTCCTGGTGGATTTTGTGTGGGAGAGGAGGAAAGTTTGCGTGATGGATTTCATAATAGCGCCACTACCAGCGCAAGTTTTCAAGTAGAAGGCACCAGCAATACTACCGCTTCCATGGCAATTGTTGCTGGAATAGTGGCAAATGCTTTGGCCCCAAATTTAATTTTTGCAAAATCAGCCGGAATTAGCAAGAATGATACTACTTTAGTGCCTATCAACCATAATATTGGCCGGATCAGTTTTCAAGGTGCTGATGGTACTGATTTTGTTAATGGAGCTGAAATTAGGGCAGATGTTGATGGCACTAGCGGGGACAATGATATGCCTGGAAGGCTCGTATTTTCGACAACATCGGATGGTGCTGCTTCATCAACTGAACGCATGCGTATTACACGGGAAGGCGTAATTGGCTACCACCAAGTAACCCCGGCTGCAGTTAATACAAGTGCAACTATTACCATTGCCAACATGAAAACTGGTATCATCACCTCAACAACTGCGGCTGCAGTTACGATGACTTTACCGACTGGTACAAATGCTGAAGCAGGATTTAATAGCCTTTATACAAACTTTGCTTTTGAATGGTCCATTATTAACACTGGTGCCACTAACTCTGTAACAGTTGCTGGCAACACTGGTCACACTATCGTTGGAAGCGCAATTGTTACGGCTGCTAATTCTGGCCGATTTGTAAGCCGTCGCACAGCCGCCAACACTTTTGTCTCTTATCGACTTGCTTAATTTTGACCCATCCGACTATGAATGGTTGAATTTTATGGTTAAAATAAAGCCTGCTTTCATTTGATATGATGCCTTGCAAAAAAAGCGAGCTGATCACTGCAGTCAATGCTTATGTCAATGCTCGCCTTACCCAAGATGCCACGCTTATTAATATGGCGGGAGGATTGCTGCAAAACATGCTTGACGGTCTGGTTTTTTCTTCTGAAGAGAAAGCCGTTGAGACTGCCGAAGTTTCTGCTGAAGAGGAGGCTGCTGAATAATGGCAGTCAAAAGCAAGGTGGGAGCATCAAGCTCTAAGCGCCTCATCATCAGCAAGCCTAAGCGCACTCGCCAGGGCCAAGGCAAAAATAGCAAGTCAAGCCATGGTCGCAAACTTAGTCGCGGACAAGGCGGTTGACAATAGGAAAAGAAGGGCTAGTCTATGGACTGGCCCTTTTCTTTTGCCATGGCTGCTGTTGTTGATTCCTATTCCTTTTCCCATCGCTGGTCTGCAGAAACCACTTTTGATACGGCTGGTTATCAGGAAATTATTCATCAATGCCAGGAAGTAAATGCTTTTGGCTTGACCAGACAGTTTTATCAATTTGCTCTTGGTTGCGGATATGCTCCTCAAAACATCATTGACGCATTTTATTCGCTTGCCGCTGAATATGGCGAAGCACTTGGCTACAATGAAAAGAATCAAGAGCCGTAATGGGGCATGATTTATCCCGCCACTTACGATATTGTTGTGTTGCAAAACGCAACTTTTCGCTTGGAGCTAACCGTCACGGAAAGTGGCGGTACGCCCATTAATCTTTCTGGCTACACGATTGATAGCGATATTTGTGGCGTTATTGATCATTCCATTGTTGCAAGTTTTACGCCCACAATTACTAATGCAGCCAGTGGAGTGTTTCAATTAGAGCTTTCTCCTGCAACGACAAGTGGCATTGAAGCTGGCTCGTATAAGTATGATGTGAGTGCAACTGCGGGAAGCGGTGATCGTTATTATTGGCTCAAGGGAGCCTGCACTGTTTCTGGCACTTGCTCTAGGAATTAATTATGGCTGACATTATTATTACTGTTGTTAGTGGCGAAACCACTGAGCTTGGCCTTTCTATTCCTGGCGTGCAAGGGCCAATTGGTGGCGACACAATGCCTTCTGGCGGCAGTGCTGGCAACATCCTTGTTAAGCAAAGCGCCACTAATTACGATGCCGCTTGGACCGGCGAAGCTTCTGGCTTAACGTTAAATGCAGCCACATTGTCTGGCACTGTTACCAATGCAGGCACGATTGCGGGCGGCATTGTAGATGGTGCAACAATTACGGCGCCAACGATTACGGATGCAACCATTAGCAGCGGCACGGCTGATGGCACAGCACTTTCTAATGCAGTTATTGATAATTGCACCATTGACAATTCTGCCATCGAAAATACAGTTTTATCTTCAATCACGCTGTCTGGCACTGTCACGAATAATGCCACTGTCACTAGCGGCACTTATTCTTCCTCCATCGTCCTTTCTCCTACTATTTCCGGCACCATTTCTGCTGGCTCAGGCTTGATTATTGGAGAAGCTTCTGATGTTTTGGGCTTCTATGGAGCAAGTGCAACGGTGCAGCCGTCTGGCATTGCTATTCCCAGCGGTGGTGCCACAGTTGATGAAGTGAATGCTGCCGTGAGTGGCGTGATTGTCGCCCTTCAAACTCTTGGTCTTCTCGCTTAATTTTTACCATGGGACAAATCGTTCGCGGCTCTGCCAATGGCAGGGGCAATGTGGAAACGATGGCAAGCGGCACATTTAGTGGCGGCACTGTTGTAGGCGGAGGTTTAATTGCGGCAAGAAGTGATATTGAGTTTAGTCCTGAAAGTGGTTTAGCTCTTTCATTAGGCACAAATGCTTCGGGCGTAAGCGATGTATTAGCCCTTACCATTGAATGTAGTTCTTCCCAAGAAGCCACTGGACTAATTGGCTGGCAAGAAGTTGTCTAAAATATTTTATAGACGCTCAAGAGTTTAATCATGGTCACTCCTGGTAAACATGATATTACGATTTATCAGGGAGCCACGTTTGAGCTGCAAGTTCAATACAAAGATCCTTCTGGCGTGCCAGTGAATATGAGTGGATATACAGTGGTATCCAAGCTTTATGATCGTCTAGGCGTTGAAAAACTTGCTGATTTTGCCGTAAACTACGTGAGCGAGCCAAGTGGCATTTTTAAAATTCGCCTAGAAGCTTCTGGAACTAGCGGCATCACCGAGCAAGGACAATATGACATTCTCGTGACGGAACCAACCAATGATTCTTATTATCTTTTAGAAGGCGCTGCTTTTATTAATCTTGGTCTTAGCTGCAAATGACAGTCATTGTTGAGCAATCGTCAAGTACTGTTGAAATTGTTGGTCAACAATCCTCCGTATTGGTAGAAGAAGTTGACAGTAACAATGTGGAAATCGTTGCTAATTTTTCTTCCATTATTTCTGTTGAGGCGACGGATGATGTAGTGATTGAACTGCAAAGCGATGGGCCGCAGGGTGTGCCTGGTCCCGGCATTATTACCAGTGGCACCACCAATCAAGTGTTAAGCAAAGCCAGCAATGTTAACTTTGACATGTACTGGCAAACGTTAGAACTTGCAGCATTGGTGGATGTAGATATTAGTGCAAAAACGAATGGTAGCGTGCTTGTTTATGATGGAGGGAGCCAAAAGTTTCTGGCAAACTCTTCTACCACTCTTACGGCACTTACGGACGGAGGTAATTTTTAGTGGCCAACACTGTACGCATTAAGCGCCGTTCGTCTGGCTCGGCTGGCGCCCCTTCAAGCCTGGCCAATGCTGAACTTGCTTTTAACGAAGTTGATGATATTCTTTACTATGGCAAAGGCACTGGCGGAGCCGGTGGCACTGCCACAACCATTGAAACCATTGGAGGTAAAGGAGCTTTTGTCACGCTCACTGGTGAGCAAACAATTAGCGGAAAAAAGATTTATAGCGGACCAGTAGATTTTTCTGGGGCTACGGTTTCCGGCTTTACAGTCAACGGAAATTTTAGTGTTGTTGGCAATCTTACGGTTTCTGGAACCACTACTTTTGTAAATAGCACTACTGTTGAGATTAAAGATAAAAATTTAGAGCTTGGTAAAGTTGACAGCCCTTCTGATGCTGGTGCCGATGGGGGTGGCATTACACTGCTGGGCAGCACCAATAAAACTTTTACTTGGGTTGATTCCACTGATGCCTGGACTTCCAGCGAGCACTTAAGTCTGGCCAGCGGTAAAGAATACAAAATCAATGGGACGAGCGTTTTAAGCTCCACCACACTTGGCTCCTCCATCGTCTCCTCCTCTCTTACTACTGTTGGCACTATTAGCGGAGGCACTTGGCAGGGCGCGGCGATTGGTGTGGCCTATGGCGGCACAGGGGCTGCTAACGCTGCTGACGCAAGGGTCAATCTAGATCTTGAGATTGGCGTGGATGTGCAGGCTTATAGTGCTGCATTAACAGCCATCGGAGGACTCACTCCCGGTGATGGTGGTTTTATTGTTGGCAATGGAAGTGCCTTTGTCATTGAAAGTGGCTCCACGGCTCGCACTTCATTAGGCCTTGGCACTATCGCCACTCAAGATGCGAATAATGTGGCCATTACTGGCGGGCTTATCTCGGCCACCACTACGATTAGTGGCGCAACCATTGATGCAGTGACCATTGATTGCGGCGAGTTTTAAGGCTAAGCTTTGAGCAGCCTTAAATCTGCCATGACTACGACCACCATTTTCTCTTGCGATCATTACCAAACGCAAGTTGAAAGCATTGCCGACGCCCTGCAAGAGCTAATGCATGATGGCCCTTCAAATGCGCAGAAAGGACTGTGCGAAGCCATTGAAAGCTGGTACGATTACCACTATCAGGAAATGCAGAAATGGCTGATTTTGAAGGAGATGATCAAAAGCGATCCATCTTTGACTGGCTCAATGGAAGCGAGATGAAGGCTTTGCGGCAAGTGTGGCGCGAAGCTGAAACAAGGGAAAAAGCAGAAGACGACGCTTGGTGGCATAGCCTCGATACGGAGCAACGAGGTCGTGCCTTTAGGCAAATTATGAAACTAATGCATAGAGCTGAAGTGGAAGATAGGGGTTCTTACCGCCATGCTCTATACGAAGTGTTTGGTTTGGACTATTCCGACGGTTTAAGCCATTACATGCGGCTTCACAATCTTATTTGGTTGGGCCTGGATGCTGAAGCGAAGGCTGTGAAGAGCAGGCGATTAGACGATGACGAGCGCGATGAGAGGCCATGAACAAGCCTGTTGCAAATAGAAATGCTCCCAAGACAAAAGTCATGGCCTTTAATCAACTTTTACTATTTTAGCTGGGTCGGTTTTCGCCATCGAGAGTCCAAGTGATGCGCAATTCTCCGCCAAGGGCCTTTACCTCATCTGATGCTTCTGGAGGGGCTTCGTGGACGATCATTACTGAAGGGACAATCGCATTGGGCAGGGGCGTGACAGTAGCCTTTGGAAACATCTTTTGAGCTTTAGAGGCGAGTTTATTTGCCACTATTTCTCTTTCTTCTTTTTCCCATTGCTCCACTAATTTTTTTGCTTGCTCATCCACTTTTTGCATGGTGAGCTGCGTTTTCCATTCTGTCCAGAACGGGCGACAATGTTCAATTAGAAGCTTGAACCATGGTTGAAAAGCAATTGAAGGCCATCTTTCAACAGCCCACATTGCCACTTCGTAGCACAATGCATTAACAATAGTTTCGTTTGTCATGGTCTAATGAGAACTGCCCATCCATCATTTTGAGACTTGACTAGCCAGCGCGGAATCCAGAATTTGTTTGCATAATGAGCAAATTTACCCCCTTGTCCACTTGGGTAGATGCCTTTTGCTAAATCACAGGCGCCATAGGGGTCATGCATGATGGTGCTTGTACTGGTGTGACCAACTGCCACGCTCCAATGACCATCGCCCGAAGGGTTTATATAAGAGCCTTTACGAAGCCAGCCAACAGCCACTGGGCGTCCAGCATTAATTTCTGCCTGTAATTCTGGCAGGCTCATATTTTGCCGAAACAATGGAGAAAGACCAAGATGCTGAAGTGTTTTTACCTGTGCTTGAGCATCAGTGGAATCGCCATAGCGCTGCCTAATGCGATTGTATTCATCATCGCTGCTGACCTTCCCGTAGAAAGCCGCCAGCATTGCGCAGGAGCTGCTGAAACACTCTCTATAGCCCTGTCCCGAGGCATTGTCCCTCTGGCTGAAATAGGGCACTTGTAGGGGATTTGAGGGCTTAGGAGCAGGAGCTGCCCTGTACATTTCGGCAAACTCCTCCAACTGAGCTTTTGTTAGCTCTGCTTCCAGCCAGTTCCAGGCCGCCAATTGATGGCTTTCACCATTGAAATATTTAGCAGCGCTGGTCAAGCGAATGAAGGCCATAGTTTTGGGCAGAGCTGCCTTAATTCTATGGCCCCTGCCGAGATCAGCGCTTTGGAAAAACGCGCTTCAAAATACCTAGCAGCAGTTGCAAGGTGGAATTTTCTTTCAGAGAAGAACGATTAACAATTTCATCAACGGCGGCAATGACAATGCCACCAATTACGAACCATTCAGCAGCGCCCATGACAATAAATAGAGCAATTTATTTAAGCTTAGCGCTGAATTTCCAAAGAGCGCACACGATTTTCTAGTTCTTTAATGCTTTCAGTGAGAGTATCAAGCTTGTGAGTGATATTTTCTACTTGCGTGGTAATTTGCACTTGTTGCTGACCAATGCTCATCATCATTCCGCCCGTAGCAAGCAACATGCCAGAGGTGAGAACCACTGCAAAATCAGCAAGTTTAGCCTGCCAGGCATTCATTTTGAATGAGCATTTTGTCCATTCTAAACATTCCACCATCATCATTTTTTCCCTTTAAGCTAGATTCAGGCCAATTAAATATTGCCATGGGGATGAGAAATGGACCCAATGAACTTCTCCACTCTCTGCATGAATTACGCCCTGGTGATGCTAAGCGTCGTTATCGCAAAAGTATTTTTGAAGATTATCCCACAAGAGGACCGTTCGGTCATTGCGCTTGTGCCTATTGTGGACGATGGAACGAAAAGCTGACCATTGACCATATTGTTCCCAAGAGCAAAGGCGGTCCTCATTTTGCCAAGTGGAATAATGCTCCATCGTGCTTGTCTTGCAATGCAGACAAGGGAAGCCTCTTGCTCTTTGAATGGTGGCGACCAAAAGAATTCTGGACGCCAGAAAGGGAAGAAAAATTAATGAGCTGGATTTATGCTCATAGTTTTGTAAGCGCCCACACTGACTTAAGTGACTGGGAAGCATGGTGCGAAGCCACCCACCGAGCGCTGCCATTGCATGAAAAAGGGGCCTCTGTGAGCCCCTTTCCTTTTAGTAAATTATCAATGCTTTATGCGTCGTGAACTGGCTGAAACATGGGCTCGGAAGGGCCTGTTCTGACAGATGGCATGGGACAGAACCCATCGGGACAGCCGCTGGCCATGTAATCATCGGGGTCATAATGAATAGCAAAAGCTTCCTCCATTACCTTCGCCACTCTTTGAGCAGTGTCACCCTCGCATTCAACTGCATAAATGAGACGCTCTAAGTACCATTGAGCTTTGCGCAAATCTTCCAGGCCATTTTTGCCTTCGTAGCGCCAAATATATTTAAGGATGTTGCCCTTGAGCATGCCCTTAAAGGCTTCGTTGCTCATAGAAGCTTCAATGGCCTCAATACATTCAATGGCGCCCTGGTAATGAGAGGGGCTATTCACGGAATCGTGCATGGTCAGAATTGGTAGTTGTTTTCAGCAAAGGCGTCAAAGGCTTCAGGAGCCACTGGCTCGCCAAGCTCAAGCAAGGCTCTAGCGTAAGCCACGATTTCGCCTTGGGCGCCCTTGTCCATGCGCAAGGAGATGAAATGAAATAGAGCCTGAAGGGAGCAGGTCCAAATGAAGGAAGTGTATAGAGCTGAAGGCAGCACGGCACGAGCCTGTTCCTTGCTCACGCCAGTCAACAAAAGCCCTTCATAGGCGCTCTTGCAAGCCTCCGTGGCCCTCACGTATTGGTTCAGAGCCAGTTGCTGAGAGTTAGCATCCAAGGGTCCGTCAGAGGCCTGCCTATTGCTCTCGCTTTGTTTCATGAAAATGATGGGAGTGTAAAACTCAGCTTCCTCTGCAGAGCAATAGCGAAAGCTTTTTTCATTCCAGCCCAGTTGATCGTCCACATAAGTGGAAGCCACCGTATGCTTCCACCATTGCCTAGCAACAAACAAAGGAGCCTTTACTGCCCATTTAAATACCACACCCCTAAAAGGAGAAGTGTGATGATGGCTTGCAAGGTAGCGAAGAAGCTTGCCATCTCGTTCTGTCCATTGCTCGCTTTCCGTAGCAAAAGACTGACGAGCATCATTGACAACAGAAAGGCTATTCCCCATGGAATCAAGCAATCGTACAGAACTAATGCCATCACCAAGCGGATCTAAGCATGCTTTCTTCATTCTGCCTCCTTGCCTTCAATGGCATCCAAAATAATTTCATGAGTTTTATTGCGTTGTTCCATCATGCAACTAGCCATGAAATAAGAACATTTCGCCACTCCATCGCACCATTGCTCAAAATTCTTCGGATCGCCAATGGTATTGGGTGCACAAGTCATGGCCAGTTGCTGCATAGCAGCAAGAGCGAAATCGTCCAAAAGTCGCCAAGATTCTTCGTTCAAAGCAGTGGTTGCAAGGCTTGCCAAGCATAAACCATCGGCTTTCCGAAATCAATAGTGCGGCATTCTCGGCTTTTTGGCAGGCTCTTCAAAAGCAAAGCGGAATCATTTCGACTTAGGCTATGGAGAGCGGAAGAATAATCATGCAGTTTTGTATTCCCGTGAGTCTTTCTTACAATGGTGAAAATATTATTGGTGCCATGGGTCCGTTCGAGCATTCCACGGAGCGTGAATTTGCGCTAACTGTTAATCGTCGCGCTATTGATGAATGCTCAAGCTTGGATCAATTAAAACCAGTGGCAAAGAATTTGCTTGAAGGATGGTCTTCCATGCAAACTGCCTTGCAAAGCTTGATGCTAGAAAACATTCAGCTTCGTCAAGCTCTTGCTCAACGCGACAATGACTTGCAGGCAGCAGACGAAATTCTCAATGAAGCTTCTGGCATTGTTGAGCAATATGTTCAGCAATCACGGCGAGCCAAGCGGAATCTTTGGCCATGGTAGACGTGAGGAGAAAAATCGTCCAACCGCTTGTATAGGCAAGATTGTATTTTTTACAATCGCGCTCGTAGCCGCTGCCTGTGACATGACGACCACGAGAATATACGCCGCCTTGTATTTCGACGCCAGTGCGAGAGAGGGGGTGAGCAAAGTCAAGGCGATACCTTTTGCTTCGTTTTGAACGGGCGTAGCGCTCTTGATAGTCTTTTTCCCAAGCTTCAATATCAGAGAATTCTCTTTCTAGAGACCACTGAGGATAATGAGCCTGCCAAAGGCTAAGGAATTGATCTTCAAGAGCGCTCAATGCCTACACGGCAGCTAGTTGCACCCTAGCGGATTGTTTCTGGTAGAGACCTTCATAAGCCTTCCCCACGGGATCAATTTCCCACATGACCACCTGTGCAATGCCTTCATTGGCGTAGAGCTTCATTGGAAAGCCCGTAGGGTTGATTAGGCACATGGTCAAATAGCCAGACCAGCCAGGTTCAATGGGAAGAATGTTAGCAATAAGGCCACAGCGCCCATAGGTGCTTTTGCCTTCCACCATTGCAAACACATTGTCTGGCATGTTGATCAGCTCAAGGCTGGTGCCAAGACCGTAGCTCATTGATGGAAGAATAAAATAGGCGGCGCCATCTTCCTGCTCATGAAGCTTGGCTTCTTCTGGCTGCAGCGTAAAATTTTTGGCATCAATAATATCCTCGTCGCCTTCAAACGGAAGCGTGTCGAACACTAAAAATTCCACTGAGGACAGGCGGATGTCATATCCTGCCTGCGAAAGCCCATAGGAAATTGCTTTCGTGCCATTGTCAAGAGTGCGCCGTTTTTCGCCAACGTAGGGCAAAAAAATGTCATTCTCTGCAAACTTGGCAATTTGATTGTCATTTAAGAGGGTCATGATCCAACGCGATTACAAAGGGCAATGGCAATCCAAGAAAGATAGACGATGGGCCAGAAAGGCAAAGACGGCCAAATGGCCGTCCATGCCCAACCAGCCCCAAGAGCCAAAAGAAAAGCAAGGCCAAATCCAATAAGCAATGCCAATAACTCTACGAGCGGATCTTTCTTTTCTGGTCTTGGGGAGATCATGATTCAGAACAGATCGTCGGAACCACTGTTTTGCCAAACTGAGGCATAGCCCTTGGGGCTGTCCTTGTCTGCGCCCTTCACTTTGATGCTGCCCGTAAAACCAGGCGAGCGCTCAGAAGTCTTTTTGGTATTTTCCCAGACTGCCATGTCAAGGGAATAGTTGCCGCGATCATTGGGACCAGCCTTCTTCATTGCATTAAGCAATTCAGGGGTGAGGTCGATGGCGGCAGTGATAGGAGGCCGATTGGCCATGGTGTTTCTCCAGGGGAGTGATGGTTGATGCCCCGCAGGGCTTGCCAATCTTACCCCCTATCCATCGTTAGCGCAAATGCCTTGCCGCCAGGGTAGAACTGGCTAAAGTATCTCTTCACGGTGTCTTCCATGATGCGCTGCTGGCTGAGCAGCTCAAAGCCATCGAGGTGGACTAGCTGCAGCGACGGCTCGCTATCTTCTTCTTCTGGGTCGTAGCAGGCAATCACGCACCAAGCCTCGTCAATGGGCTGGTCGTACATTTGTTCTGCTGCCATGGAATAAGCGCCAAGTTGCCGCTTGTAATCAGCCAGTTGGTAGTCTTTCTTTTCCTTATAGCTGGTCTTCCAATCGACCAAGGCAATAGAGCCGCTGGTCATTTGCGCCACCATATCAAGCGTGCCTGAGTAGCCCATACCGAGATTGGTGTCGTACCAGGCCACTGCGCTTTCCACGAGAATTGGCTCGACCACTCCTTCCAGAAAAGGCTCCACTGCTTGGAAATAGGGCTGCCAATCAGGAGCTTTTTCGAGATGATGCTCAATATCTTCCCCATCGAAATAGTCTTCCAGCACGCCGTGCATCCACGTGCCACGATTAGCTGCTAAGCGAGTGCGGCGATTAGCTTCATCGTCTCCCACACGCTTGCGCCAATTGATAAGCGCCATGATCTTGGCCACTGGCGCCATTGAAGATAAAACAGTGGTGACAGAGGGCAACAGCATGCCCTCCGGCACATTGGGAAAACCCACACATTGATAGTGCCTCTTGCCATTGAGGCTAATGCGGTTGGGCTCAAAGCGCTCAAAAGAAGGCACAGTGGCTGCCAGACAAAGATCCAGACAAGCCACTTTACCTCTATCTGCTAGGAATGCAATAGCCGCTTGAACTGTAGTAGCCCAGCGGACAGCTCTTGCCCACTTTTGTAATGGGCTCCTTGCAGGCAAATGCAGGAGCAGTCAGGAGAATGATGGAAAGAAAAAGAAAAATAGTTTTCATGGTTAATAAGAATCCAAATCAAAAAGTTTTTCAATCAATAATGCAATCAAAATGGAAATGCCCATGATTGCCACCATCAGAAGGATGGTCACCAAAATTGTCAGGAAGGAAAATGCCAGGGACATGGGCCATCAAAAAAGGAGCCGTCTTCGTTTGTAACAATGACGCCAGCGAAGGCCCGTGCGAGACGGGCCGCCGCCAAGTCTACTTTTTTCCTTCCAGCAGCACCTTTACTCCCTTCACTGCTTGTTCGGCAGTACCCTCGGCGCAAATGGCCCGAAGCGTATCAAGCTCTTTTGCCATGGTTGCCTTGGTCATCTTGATGCCGTTTTCGCTCATATAGGAGCTGACCATGGTGGTCACGACATTGGCGAACATGGCACCGTCCTTGATGTCTTCGCCTTTGGCTAGCCCAATGGCTTCCAAGGCTCGCTTGCCAGCCATCATGCTGGTGCGCTCGTCTGCATAATCAAGAGGATTGGCTTTGCAGAAAGCAAGCAAGGTTTCTTTCCCATTGAACTCTTCTTTAGAAGTGCCACCAGTAGCCTCCTTGGGAGAAGGTGCAACCGTCTTGGCCTCAGGGGCAGACTTTGGGGCGGGCTGCTCTTCTATTGGCGCATCATCCGCCTTGGGAATGTCTTCGCCTGCATAGAGCTTGAGACCAAGACCAGTGAAAGTAGCAATGCATTTAACGCTGGCCCGTTGAATGTTGTCGCTCACTTGACGAGCATCCAGCTCCTTCACTGCATTGTGCTTGTTGTCCATGATGGGAAACACCAGCGCAGGAGTGCGCCTGATGCCATCCGTCAAATAAGGACGCAGCAGCCAACAGCCTTCTTTACCAAACACTGGCCAGCCAGCTTCCTTTTCTTCAAAGGCAACAAAAGTGCCAGGGAATTGTTCGTTGAGGTAGCGGAAGGCAAAAGGCCATGATAAATAGGAAAGGCCCTTGTAATTCTTTTCAACGTGCTCACCAATAGGAAGCTCGTAAGCTTTTTTGAAGGCTTCAGGCGTAATTTCAAGAGGAGAAAAATGGCCAAGCATACGCTCAGTGAGCATAGCTTCATTCATGGAATTAGTGGGAAAATTCATGGTCTAAAAATCGTTGGGGTTGTAAAAAAAAGAAAGGATGTTTCACGCGAATTAGTCAGGAAAAACCAATGACGCGATGCAACCTTTTTCCGGCGGTTTAAAGCCATCGCTGTCCACATACTTGCTTTCCATTGTCTGATTAAAGCATTTAATTAACGAGGAGAGGGCCGCCAATCGTTGTTGGTTCATGTTTACTTGCTGGCGATAGGCGGCAATATAATTCCTGTAAGCCAAGATCGGACTTCCCTTTTCTAGTCCGGCGCATTCTACGAAATCTTCCGTAAAACGCTCTAAAGCCTCGTGGCCCCAGCCCCTGCTATCAGCAAAATATAAAAAAGTAAAGAATACTGATTTGGAGAAAATTCTATTGTTATTCATGTTTGCTGTAGCTGCAGCCCAAGAGCAAAGGTCTTTGTTGTCTTCCCACATTTGACGAATTTGTTTATTGGTAATTCCTTGCGAGCTGGCAAACCATTTAGAAGGATTGATAAGCAATGGGATAACCAATCGAAGACCGGCGGAGATAATTTTTGTATGACTATCGCAACCGGCAATTTTCAGTACGTCAGTGGCATTGCGAGAGCGTCCCGTGTCGAGAACTGTAAAAGATTCTTTGTCGCAGTTGTACATGACCAACATTTTGACAGGGAAATTGTGTTCAATTATGCCCTGCAGTCGATGCTGGCCGTCAAGAACCGAGCCGTCTGCTGCCAAGGAAATTCCCTGTCCAGTTATGTACCAGTCGCCGTTAGCCATTTGCTTGGCATATTTTTGCGCCAAAGAGATGGAGAAAGGGCGATTGTTGCCGTTGGCGGATAAATAATTTTGCGCCATTTCAGGCGTAATTTCGATAACTTGAGCAAAAGGGGAAGACATGATTTCGAGGATTTGGGTTGACAATTAGATGGAAGAATCAAGCTTGTAGTGGTTGTCATAAAAAATAACAAGCTTCTTGGGGCGTTCGCCCTCGTAAGTCATCAAGCTTTCTCCAGGAAGAGGCCAGTCATTAACAACGCGCACGTCGCTAATGCCTTCAGTGGCATCTTCTGAATAGCCTTCGTCCATTGCGCTTTCTTCAAAGGCAAGGAGAATTGGCAGATCAGCCCCATATTTGGCTTCTGCTTTATGCAGCACTTCAAGCAGTTCAGAAAGAATCATGGTTTTCGGGAAGGGAGTAATCAATGACCATGGACCAAGCATCGTCCGCAAGAGAAGCAATGCCTTCCCATTGTGGTACTGAGCGAATGAGGCGTTCAAGGGCTTCGCTGCGGGAAAGCTGAGCTTCTGCAGCAATGCTGCTTAAATGGGCATAGGCATGATCGGACAGGGTGAAGTGGCGACGCCGTTTTCCACCCTCATACAAGCTCTTGGGCATGGTAGGGGCGAGGGGACTTCAGCACAATAGTCTGCACCAGCCCAGTCGCAAGTGCCTGTAACCATCAGCATTTCTTATGGTTCGGGCCAGTTGCATGGGGCACGGTTCCTGCCATGATGGTGACGCTTTGCTGATGCCCTGCCCGATATGGCCTTCTCGATCCTGGAATTCCTTGACCAGCTAGAGCCGAGCAAGGAACCAGGAAAATTCCTTTGTCCCGCCTGTGGTGGCAACGACTTTACCGTTAACAAGGCCAACGGTGGCTACAACTGCTGGCACGACCCTTCTCCGGCACACCGCGCCGAAATAAGGGACGCCTTGGCGCCGATGACACGCTGGGAAAAGCCTGCGCGAGATCCTGGCTCCTATGACTTCGCCTACAGGGATCGCGATGGAAAGGAAGTGGTGGTGGTGCATCGTGACGACACCAGCGGAAGCAAGCGCATCTGGCAGGACTTCCCTTCCATTGACCACCATTCCCCCAACCATAAGATTGCGCTTCAGGAAGCCAAGGCCAACATTCTTCCTTATAAATACAACGAAGCCATTGCTGAAAGCGAGCGCACTGGCTTGCCAATCATTGTTGTAGAAGGCGAACTCACTTGCGAATCAGTGTGGAGTATTGGTCTTCCTAGCGTTACTTTCCTTGGCGGCAGTAAGCAATATCGCACCAACGGAGATTACAGTCAGCTTTTCAAGAATAAAAAGATTGTTTTAGCGCCTGATCGTGATGAGCAAGGCGTTGCTTTCATGAAAGAAATTGAAAGCGACAATCCTGGAGCGCAGTGGCTTTATGCCGATCCTCGTTCGTGGGAGTGGCAAAATTTACCAAGTGGCAATGGCTTAGATCTTGCTGATTATATTCAAGAGGGTGCCACTAAAGACGATCTTCTTTCCTCCATTGTTTCCAAAAGCAAACATAGCGGACACGATGGCAAGCCTTCTTATGAAGAAATCATTTCCACCATTGAAGGAATGGTGGGACTTTATGCCAATGATGCTCGCATTGCTTACGAAACCAGCGCCTGGCTAGAACAGCGTGGCGTGAAGATGAATCAGCAAAACATTGACAAAATCATTGACGAGGCAAAAGGACGCATTTATGGAAGAGAAGAAATTGAAACCATTGATGCCCTTACCATTGCCAACTCTGACAAAAGCAGGGACTGGCTGATTGCAGGCATCATGCCTTTGGGAAGCGTGATGCTACTGGCAGCGTCTGGCGGCACTGGCAAGAGCACAGTGGCCTACAACTGGGCGCTCAACATTGCTTTGGGCCAGCCATGGTCAGGACGCCGTTGCATGAAAGGCAAAAGCCTCATCATTCAAAGTGATGAGCCATTAGTGGATACCAGCGAAAAGCTTGGAGTGATTGGTTATCAAGATGCTGGCATTGAACAAGGCACCATTGCTTTCTGGGAAAACTGGCGCTTCGCCCATATGAAACAATTGGAAGAATATGTGAGAAAGCATCGTCCTTTGTTTGTCACCATTGACTCTCTCACAGCGTGCCTTGCTGGCATGAATGTTGATTTAATCAAGAGCAATGCTGGCGATGTTATTTACGGACTTCGTGATATTGCCAACACTTACAAATGCTCCATCCTCATCCTTCACCATCTCAACAAGAATGGCGGGCTCCGCGACTCTACGAGTTTTGTAGACAACGTTAGTGAAGTTGTAAAGCTCACCAGGCAGGAAAACAACCCAGATACCAACCAGTTCGTCTTTGAGTGGCTGAAAAGTAGAAGTGGACTCACTGGCAAGCACATGCTCCAGCGCGACACTCTCAACTACGGCTGGCGGTACGCTGGCCCTCTTGGTGGCTCTGCTGAAGAGCTTGATCAAGTGGTGAACGCCGTGAATAATAGGAAGAATGATCGCCTGACCAAGCAGCAAGTGGCGATGGTTTCTGGAAGCTGGGATGTGGCCACCACTGGCAAGATGTTGGAAGTGGCGCGGCGGCAGGGTCTGATTACGAGCAGTTTCCAAGACGGCCCCAACGGCGAGAAAACAAGACTTTACCATTCTTGGGACTATGAAGAGCCCGACACGGACTTCCCCATTGTCACCCCCATCGTGAGCGATACCACCCCCATTGTGAGTCAAGAAAAGGAGAGCAATAGCTCGTCTTGGCTCGATGACATGGAGAGCGATGACTCTCTTGACGATGAAGATTTCTTTTAGAAGAATTACGGCTCGTCTATAATTATTGCTAGTTCATAATTTTGTAAATACTGTGGCAATCATTTGGGAACCTCGCTTTGAACCGTCTCAAGAGCCAGAAGAAACCGTTGAACCTCTTTCGCCAAAAGAAGACGTGCTTGATTGGACGGCAAGTTCTATGGCCGATTTGGGAGACATTTTGTACAGCGACGACGAAAGCGACGAGGATGATGAGGCTATGGACGTGGAAATTACTGAGGAGCTTGAAGCAGCGCGGCCTTTTGTCCGCTCAAGCGGACGGGGGTTTGGCAACTAATATTTTGTCATGGTTGATCTTCCTCTTATTGTTGCTCCATGCGATAGAGGCTGGGGTATTGCGCTTCGGTATGAAGATGGCACGACGCAGCCAATGACTTTCCCTTGGGAAACAAAAGAAGAAGCCGAGCAATTCTTGCAAATCACCCGGCCAGACCTAGGTTTCATTCCTAGCAGGCTTGTTTAACAAAAAGGACTGCAATCTTTGGAGCCAAATAAAAAACCGTATAAACAAAACAAAGCAAACAACATTGATAAGGCCATTTTGGTGAAGCTAACAAAATGGTTTTTCATAAGTGATGTTGACTACTGGTTTTGAAAAGATTCGCTAAACTTTTTCCAGCGTTCATCTAGCTGCTTTTCTGCCCAGCCCCATACGCCGTGCTCCATGCCATCAATGCCAGCACATTCAATTTCATCCTGGATTAAACGGCGAAGCATTTCAATCTGTTGTTCAGTCATGGTTGTTAGAGCAATTGGTTAGTCGCTTTCGCTAGGGTTGTCGCTGGAATCTTCTGACTCCAGCCAGGTGGGTGGCACAAGCTGCATAGCAGCACGTTCGTACTCGGCGTCGCATTGCTGGTAGCCCCAGCGAACGGCCTTATTAGCAAAAGACTGGAGCGTGCCGTCAGAATCGCCCCACCACTCGCTTACGAGATCTGGAGATGGCACGATTGGAAAAGATTGTTCAGTCATGATTGCCTTGAAAAGGACCAGCGGGCTTCGTCTCTTTCGGCTTGACAGTTTTTGTTTTTGCCATAGAGCCATGCTTCTGTGCTCTGTCCTGGTTTTGGACCGTTACGAGGAAGCTTGATGATCTTGAGCTGGTTTTCCATGGTAAAGGGCATGGTGCCTCTGCATTCTCTCCCATCGCTCCGCCTTTGGCAACTGTGCCAATTTTGCAACTGTCCTTTTTTATTTGACATAAGTATTACAATCGTCCCGAAGCTTCCCTCGCGCTCATCTACGCGCCTGGGGAAGCTGGAACGTGGCTACGCAGCTTTCGTCAGTTCGCCCTACGGCGCTTTTGACGAGAGGGTTGCAATGGAAGCGAAAGTAAAGGATTTTACTAACCATCCTCTGCTAAGCGCCAACGAGCGGGAGTGAGCCCCAAAGGCGAACGATTCTTCATGGCGCTTTTAACTTCCCTTCGCTTGCTTTTCTTAAAAAGAACAGTATTGTTAAAAGGCCGCCACGAGCACAAGCGAGCCCCAAGCGAGCTTTATTCAAGGCGGCCTGTAGTTTGTTCTTTTAACAATGCCTCGTCCTCCTATCGCTCCTGACAAGCTTCCTTTAATGGAACACAATAGTCAGTCAATCGAAGTGGTAGTTCACCATGGCTATTCCATTCCTGACATGGGACCTTTGCCTAAGGACAGAATTCTTTATGGCGCCCGTGACAAAAATGGTGAGCGCCATTGGCGAAGCAGTTTTGAAGAAATCAGTCAATTAATTGATCGTCAGTTTGGTCCTGCACCATTGGCCAGTGGAGTGAGCTGATGACTATTGCAGAAGCCATTACTTTTTCTGTATTGATTATTTGCTGTACTATTTTTGCCATTCGCTTTTTGGACATTTAACCATGGAAGAACTTACTGATCTTTTAAAAGAACTGCAAGATATAAAAGAGCGTCAAAAAGCGCTCTTAAAAAGAGAAGAATTATGCAAGGCAGATATTATGGAAATTCTTAAAGAAAACAATATTGATAGAGAAGGGAATAGCTAT
>Ga0194129_10000839_pt1 | contig 55646 bp, 44 predicted proteins | sample TA2KigCa35mmetaG_FD_150862 | JGI IMG/M metagenome (GOLD analysis project Ga0194129, IMG submission 150862) | Freshwater microbial communities from Lake Tanganyika, Tanzania - TA2015038 Kigoma Deep Cast 35m | ecosystem: Environmental > Aquatic > Freshwater > Lake | place: Tanzania: Lake... | reverse complement strand
GGGCTACCTGCGGGCAAGCGCAAGTGAACGAATCTACCGCGAAGTGAAAGTGATGATGATTGGCGGCGGCGCCGAGGAAGTGATGTACGAACTCGCCGCGCGGCAACTCGGGCTCGAACCCTGAATGCGGCGTTGCCGGATGGGTGCCTTGCGGCGTGATCCAGCGGTTTGCCGCGGTGGCCTTGCAGTCTGACGCAGCGGCGTGCTGCCGTCTGGCGCAGCGGCGTGCTACCGCCTGACGCAGCGGCGTGCTGCCGTCTGGCGCCGCGTGCTGCCGTCTGGCGCAGCGGTTCGCTGTGGCTGCCAAGCGATCTCCACCTTCACAACCCCAGCTCAAGGGAGGAGCAATGACCCAGGAGAAAGCGATCCTGATCGAACGCAACGCTGCAGTGTTGCGGATTCGCCTCAATCGGCCTTCGGTGCTCAACGCGATGACCAACACACTGATGCTCGAACTGCATGCCGCGCTCACCCTCGCCGGCGACGACGCCTCGGTGCGCGCTGTACTGCTAAGCGGCGAAGGACGGGGCTTTTGTGCCGGGGCTGACCTGGCCGAAAGCGGCTTTGCAAGCCCGGGCACGGCGGACGCAGCATCCGCAGCGGTTGGCGACAAACTGCGCCGGATCTTCAACCCGGTGATCGAAGCAATGCGCAGCCTGCCCAAGCCGATCGTGACTGCGGTCAATGGCGTTGCGGCCGGCGCCGGAATGAGTCTTGCGCTGGCTGGAGACATCATTGTCTGTGGCGAGTCTGCATCGTTTCTGCAGGCCTTTGCGCGCATCGGCCTGATTCCCGACGCGGGCAGTACCTGGTTCCTGCCGCGTCTGGTGGGCGAGGCGAAGGCGCGCGCGCTCGTGATGCTCGCCGAACGGATCAGCGCAGAAGAAGCCGAACGCATCGGTCTGGTCTACAAGGTGGTACCCGATGCAGAGCTCGAGCCCTTCTGTGTGCGTACCGCGCACGCGCTGGCCAGCATGCCCACTGCGGCCTATGCGCTTGCCAAGCAAGCCCTGCACCTGAGTCTTCAGACAGGGCTGAGCGAACAACTCGAGCGCGAGGCCCAATTGCAGTCGCAGGCTGCGGCAACCGAGGATTGCCGCGAGGGTATCCGCGCGTTTCTCGAAAAGCGTGCACCCGTGTTCAGGGGCTGTTAGCCCACCTAGCCCACGGAACCCCGGGAGGACCGAGCCACCATGCGCCGCAATGCGATCGAGCAGGAAAAGTTCGAACGCGCGCTCCGCGCGATGTTCGAGAAGGAGATCCGCTTCAACGACGTGCTTGGATTGTGCGTCGAGCAGTTGGGCGCCGGAACCGCAGTGATCGGTTTTGCAATGCAGCCGCAACTGGTGGGGCACTTTCAGCATGGACGCCTGCACGGAGGCGTGATCTCTGCGGCGCTCGACGCCACCGCGGGCTGCGCGGTGATGATGGGTATTGCCGATCGTCATCCGCACGACAGCGCCGATCAGACGCTTGCCCGCTTCACGCGGGTGGGCACGATCGATCTGAGGGTGGACTACCTGCGCCAGGGGCTGGGGCAGAGATTCTCCTCGAGCGCACGGGTGACGCGCATTGGAGGGCGGATCGCCTCAACCCAGATGGAACTGCACAACGACGGGGGTTTGCTCATCGCCACCGGGGCGGCGAGCTACATCGTGAGTTGAGCGATGCAGCGCGCCTGCGGTCCCCGGACGACCGGATCCGCTTGATCAGGCCCGCTTGGTCAGGCCCTGCTGATCAGCCCCGGAGAAAGTCGCTCACGGTCACCCAGCGGCCGCCCTGGATCTGCGCAATACGCATCTGGTTGTTGCCAAGGCGCTTGTTGGGCCCCCAGGAGTATTCGGGAGTGCCCAGGAAAGTACGCGGGTAGGGATTCGACTCGAGCGCCTTCACCAACGCGTCGGCAGTGAGGCCGGTGCCCGCCTTTTCGGCAGCCTTTGCAAACATGTCGATGAGCACCCAACCCACCACCGACCACAGGTCGCCGTCCTCCTTGAACTCTTCCTTGTAGCGGTCCATCCAGTCGTTGAGGAGCTTGTTGTTCTTCGGATCATCGCGGTAGGGGGTGGGTGCCTCGGCCATTGCGAAAAAACCCTCGACGATCTTTCCGCCTGCCTTGGCGACTGCCGGCATGTAGGCCGCCGAGGAGCCGAAAAACTCACCGCCGTAGCCCATCTTGCGCGCAGTGCCGATCGTGGCAATCGTTTCCCGGATGATCGTGCCGAGCACGATGAACTCCACCTTGGCCGCAAGAAGCCGCTGCACCTGCGATGAGAAATCGGTGGCACCACGCTTGTACGAGGTCTTTTCAACCAGTTGCACGCCGGGCAGGTCCTTGAGCGCCATCTCGGTACCCCGCAGAATCTCCATGCCGAACTCGTCGTCCTGATACAGGATGCCGATCCGCTTGAAGGGGCGCTGCTTGAGGAGTTCGCGAAGGCCTGCCGCAGTGGTCTCCGGATAGGGCGCAAACGAAGCGAACTTGAGTTTGTGGAAGGGTTCATAGTTGCCGTGGTGCGCAGTGATCGGGAAGAGGTGCGGCACACCGCGCTCGAGGCACAACTGAATGGTGGGCAGCGAGATCACCGTGCCGAGCGTGCCGATCATGGCGAAGGACTTGTCCTGCGTGAGCAGCTTTTGCGCTGCAAGCACGCCCTTTTTCGGGTCGTAGCCCGAATCCTCCACGTTGAGCTTGACCTTGCGGTTGTTGATGCCGCCCTGATCGTTGAGCTCCTTCACGCGCATGCGCATACCGTTGATCGAGGGCTTGGAGAGCGACACCAGCGGCCCTGAAAGATCGCCGATGTGGCCCAGAACAATCTCGGTTTTCGAGACGCCCTGGGTGGTTTGCGCAAAGGACGCTGTGGAAGCGAGAGCGCCGAGCGAGGCGGCTCCCGCGCTCAGCGCGAGAAATGCGCGCCGGTCTGCCGCCTGCGCGAGCAGTTGAACCATTGCCTGGTGGGTTGGATCATGTTGTTGAGCCATCGTGAGGTCTCCTTGGAGTTGCGTCGGTCGTGAAACAGTTACCCGCGGCCCGGATTTTAGCCGGGTGCATACATCTGGGCGATCAGGTCGCGGTACTTCTCGTTGATCAGCTTGCGCTTGAGTTTCATCGTTGGGGTGAGTTCCTCGTCTTCGGCCGTGAGCTTTTGCTCGATCAGTCGGAATTTCTTGATCTGCTCCACGCGCGCGAACCTGGCGTTCACGCGATCCACCTCGGCCTGGATCAGCGCCTGCACTTCGGGCGCGCGGCACAGGCTTGCAAAGCTGGAGAAAGGAATGTTGCGCTCCTGCGCATGATGCTCCACGTTTTCGTGGTCGATCATCACCAGCAGCGTGAGGTAGGGCTTGCGGTCACCCACCACGACGGCATCGGTGATAAAGGGGGAGAACTTCAGTTCGTTCTCGATCTCGCTGGGCGTGACGTTCTTGCCACCCGCTGTGATGATGATGTCCTTCATCCGGTCGGTGATACGCACAAAACCCTGGGCGTCGATCTCGCCCACATCGCCAGTGTGCAGCCAGCCCTCGGCGTCGATGACCTCGGAGGTCTTGTCGGGCTGGTTGAGGTAGCCGAGAAAGACATTGGGCCCGCGGGTGAGGATCTCACCCTGCGAAGAGATGCGAACTTCGTTGATGCCGGCCTGCGCTTTGCCGATCGTACCGATCCTCAACGCGCCCGGAAGGTTGATGGTGCCGCCGCCGGTGGTCTCGGTCATCCCCCACACCTCGAAAAGCGGGACGCCCAGCGCCCAGTACCAGCGGATCAGATCGGGCGAAATCGGCGCGGCACCCGTGGCGGCCCAGCGCACCCGGTCGAGTCCGAGCGCCCTGCGCACGTTGTTGAGCACGAGCCAGCGCCCCAGGTGGTTCAACAGCCTCAGACCGGGCGGCGCAGACTCTTCACGCATCGCGTAGTGGGAGCAGCGCTCGCCCACGGCCAGCGCCACACGGTAGGCCCAGCGCTGAAAGGCGGTGGACTCCTTGATCCGCAGATTGATCGCCGAGTAGAACTTCTCCCAGACCCGGGGAACCCCGAGCATGATCGTGGGGGCGATCTCGCGCACGTTTTCCGGCACGGTATCCGGGTTTTCAACGAAGTTGAGCCGCGAACCGCGCTCGAGCGAGAGCATCAGGCCAAACATCCGCTCGGCGATATGACACAGCGGCAGGAACGACATCTTGTCGTCGTCTTCGCCCTGGGGAAGCTGGCGCGGAAAATTCTCCATCACTGCGCGCAGGTTGCGATGGGTGATCATTGCGCCCTTAGGCTTTCCGGTCGTTCCCGAGGTGTACACAAGGATCGCAACGTCGCCGACCGATCGGCTGCGCAATCGCTGCTCGAAAAGTCCCGGCGAGCCCCGGTCGAGCGCCTCGCCCGCCGACATGAGTTCCGCGAGCGAGATCACCTGCGGATCGCGCAGATCCCGCAGACCTTCCATGTCGATCACAACAATCCGCAGAAGGTCGGCAAGCGCGCCGCGCACCTGCAGCACCTTGTCGAGTTGCTCCTCGTCTTCCACGATCACCACACGGGTACGCGAGTCGGCGCACAGAAACTCCACCTGCTCCGGGGCATCCGTGGGGTAGATCCCCGAGACCACCAGCCCAGCCGCGAGTGCTCCGAAGTCGCAGTAAACCCACTCCCGGCGGGTGTTGGCAAGGATCGACATGCAGTCACCCGGCTCGAGTCCGAGGCTCACCAGACCCATGCCGATCTGCCTTGCGCATTGCCCGAACCGCCGCCAGCTGATCTCCTCCCAGACGCCGAACTCCTTCTGGCGCAGGGCAACCCGATCGCCGCGCGACTGCACAGCGTTCCAGAACTTTTCGCCCACCGTGTTTCCGGGCAACCCGCTGCGGACCGCGGACCACCCGGGCGCTGCTGCAGCCTGCCCGGAACCTGAAAAGCTTGTGCTTATCGCCATTGTTTCTTCTTCTTCCAACGGCGCTCGCCGCGGACTGCGTCGGCCTTCACACCAAGGTAGAACTCGCGGATGTCGTCCTTGTGGAGCAACTCTGCGGCGGGTCCTTCGAGCACGATTCTCCCAACCTCGAGCACATAGCCGAAGTGCGCCGTCTCGAGGGCGATCTGCGCATTTTGCTCGACGAGAAGCATCGTGGTGCCCTCTTCACGGTTGATGCGGCCGATGATCGCGAAGATCTCCTTCACAAGCTTTGGCGAAAGCCCGAGACTGGGTTCATCGAGCAGCAACATCCTCGGCCGCGACATCAGCGCGCGCGCAATCGCAAGCATCTGCTGCTGCCCCCCCGAGAGCTGCCCTGCCTCCTGCCCGCTTCGCTCACGAAGAATCGGAAAGTATCCATACATCCGGTCGAAGTCGCGACCAACCCCGTCGTCGCCTCGGGTATACGCGCCCATGAGCAGGTTCTCGCGCACGGTGAGAAGCGGGAACACCTCGCGCCCCTCTGGCACGTGGCTCAGACCGCGGCGCACGATCGCATCGGGCTCGAGTCCCTGGATCGGCGCGCCCGCGAAGTGCAGCGTTCCCTTGCGCGCATCGAGAATCCCCGAAATCGTCTTCAGGATCGTGGTCTTCCCCGCACCGTTGGAGCCCAGTACGGTCACGATGCTGCCTTGGGGCACCTCGAGCGACACCCCCCGGATCGCCTGCACCGGACCGTAGCTCGCCTCAACATTGCTCAGCCGCAGGATCGCATCAGCCATGCAACACCCGCTTCAGTGGCCAAGGTAGGCGGCAACCACATCCGGGTGCGACTGCACCTCGGCTGGTGTGCCATGGGCGATGACCTTGCCGAAGTTCACGGCGAGTACCCGGTCGGAGACTCGGGAGACAAGCGACATGTCGTGCTCCACCATCAGTACCGTGATGCCGAGCTCGTCGCGAATGTCCTGGATCCAGTAGGCCATGTCCTCGGTCTCCTCCACATTGAGTCCCGAAGACGGCTCATCAAGAAGCAACAGGCGCGGCCGGGTGCAAAGGGCGCGCGCCAGCTCCACCACCTTGCGTACGCCGTAGGGCAGACCCGCCACCACCGCGTCGCGATACGCCTGCAATGCGAGAAAGTCGATCACCTCCTCCACGGCGCGCCGACTCTCGAGTTCGCGCCGACGCACCGCAGGCGTGAAGAACATTTCGGCAAGGGGGTTCTTCGGCACATGGACATGTCGGCCGATGAGCAGGTTCTGCAGCACGCTTGCCTGCGCGAAAAGCTCGATGTTCTGGAAGGTTCTTCCAATCCCGAGCCGCGCAACCTGCTCGGGCGATCGCCCAAGCAGGTCCTCGCCGCAAAACCGGATCGTGCCGCTCGAAGCCGGATAGATCAGACTGATGAGATTGAAGATCGTGGTCTTTCCCGCACCGTTCGGGCCGATGATTGTGTAGATCTCCCCTTCGCGCACCGAAAAGCTCACTTCGTCGAGCGCGACAAGCCCACCGAAACGCTTGCTCAGCCTGTCGATCTCGAAAAAGGCTGCGCCCGACCGCATCAGTGCACCCGTTCCGAGCGTGTGTAGGCGCGCTGCCTCCGGAACATGCCACGCTTGTATAGCGGGAAGAGCGAAAAGTAGGCGTGTACTTTCACCCAGGTGCCGTAGAGGCCGCGCGGCTCGAACACCACGAACAGGATCATGATGATGCCAAAGAGCGTGGCCTTGAGTCCGGTCTGGTCGGCCACTGCATCCGGCAGATAGTCCTTTGCGGTGGAAATCGCCTCGGGGAGCAAAATAATGAACATTGCCCCGAAGATCGCGCCGTGGAGCGAACCGAGGCCGCCGATCACCACCATCATGAGGAATTCGATCGACACCAGCACCGTGAATTGCTCCGGACTCAGAAACTTGATCTGGTGCGCGTAGAGCGCACCTGCAAGTCCTGTGATTGCGGCTGAAAAGGCAAAGCTCAGGGTCTTGAAGCGGGCGAGGTGCACACCCATGCTCTGCGCCGAGATTTCCGAGTCGCGGATGGCAATCAGGGCGCGTCCGGTGGGCGAGCGCAAAAGGTTCACCATGGCCACGCCCACGAGCACCACGAGCACCAGGCACAGGTAGTAAAAGCCCCAGGAACTGTTGAGCGTGCCCCCGAAGAGCTTGAGCGGTGCCACCATCATCCCCCCGTTACCGCCCGTCACCGATTCCCAGCGCGCCAGGACCTCCTCCACGATAAAGCCGAAAGCGAGCGTGGCGATCGCCAGATAAAGGCCGCTCAGGCGCAATGCGGGCAGCCCGATCGCCACACCGGCCGCGGCGCTCAGCAGCATTGCAAGCGGCGCCGAGACCACAAAAGGCATGCCGCGCGCCTGAAAGTAGGCTTCCGCATACGCGCCGATCGCCAGGAAAGCCGCGTGGCCCATCGACATCTGCCCGGTGAAGCCGGCGAGCAGCATCAGTCCAAAGCCCACGATGCCGTAGATGAACACAAAGACCAACTGCGTCTGGTAGTACTCCGATACCACCCAGGGCGCAGCGAGCAGCGCCGCACCCAGCAGCGCGTAGCTGCAGGCCGTGGGCACATCCTTGAAAAACTGGAGATCCTGCTCGTAGCGCGTCTTGAAAATGAACCGCATACGTCCTCTTCTCAAACCTTCTTGCGCCGCATCTGGCCAAAGATCCCCGAGGGGCGGATCACAAGGACAAGCAACACCACCACGTAGGCCGCAACATCCTTGAAGCCCTCTGGGAGGTAGAAGCCGGCGAAGGCCTCCACCCAGCCGATGATCAGGCCACCTACGATCGCGCCAGGAATCGATCCGAACCCGCCTACAACCGCAGCCGGAAAGGCCTTGATGCCGATGAAGCCCATGTTGTTGTGCACAAAGGTGATAGGGGCGAGCAGCACTGCGGCAAGTGCGGCCACCGAGGCTGCGATCGCCCAGATCAGCGTGTTGATGCTGCGCACAGGAATACCCATGTAGTACGCAGCAAGCTGGTTCTGCGAAGCCGCCTGCATCGCCATCCCTACGCGCGTACCCTTGAAAAAGAGATAGAGGCCCACACAAAGGAGCGCGGTCACCGCAAGGATCGCCAGGTGGTCGGTTGACACGATCACCGGACCCATACGGATCACTTCATCCGACCACGGTGCCTTGAACGAATGGGTGTCGGTCCCCCAGCCCGGGATCATCGAGGCAATCCCGCGCATCGCGAAACCTGCGGCCAGCGTGATCATCACCGCCGAGAAGGTTGGCATGCCAATGATCGGCCGCAGCAAGACCCGGTCAAAGGCCGCACCGAACACGGCCATCACCAGGATTGCCAGGGGAAGCGATGCCCAGAAGCCAAGATCGAGCAGGCTCGCGAAGCTGAAGGCCACAAAGGCGGCAAGCATCATCACATCGCCTTGCGCGAAGTTCACGACCTCGGTGGCCTTGTAGATGAGCACGAACCCGAGTGCGATCAGCGCATAGATGCAGCCGATCGCGGCTCCCGAGATGAGCAACTGCGCCGCGTCAATCACACGCTCACCCGGGTTGTCGCGCGGCCAGGCCCATCGAGCGGGCGATCACTTCCTTCATGATCTCGTTGGTGCCCCCGTAGATCCGCTGGACCCGGGCATCGGCCCAGGAGCGTGCCACCGGGACCTCCCACATGTAACCGTAGCCACCGTGGAGTTGCACACAGGCGTCGAGCACCTTGCATTGGAGGTCGGTGCACCAGTATTTGGCCATCGAGGCGGTTGCAGTGTCGAGACGATCCTCGAGCAGCAACTCGGTACAGCGATCCACGAAGACCTGCGCCACCTGCACCTCGGTCTGCAATTCAGCGAGCGTGAACCGGGTGTGCTGGAAATGCGCCACTGCCTGGCCAAAGGCCTGGCGCCCGCGGGTGTAGGCGAGCGTCTGCTCGATCGCCACCAGGGCAGAAGCCACTGCGCTGATGGCAATCTGCAGGCGCTCCCAGGGCAGTTCCTGCATCAGGTACATGAAGCCGCAATTGAGGTCGCCGAGCAGGTGACTGCGGGGTACCCTGACCTGATCGAAGAAGAGTTCGGCAGTGTCCTGCGCCTTCAACCCCACCTTGCGCAAGCGCCGCCCCTTCGTGAAACCTTCCATGCCCCGCTCGAGCAGCAACAGACTCGTTCCCTTGGCTCCGGCCTCCGGATCCGTCTTCACCACCGTGATCACCAGGTCGGCTTGCCATCCGTTGGTGATGAAGGTCTTGGAGCCGTTGAGCAGAAAGTGGTCGCCCTGGTCGCGCGCCGTGCTGCGCACCGCTTGCAGGTCCGAGCCTGCGCCGGGCTCGGTCATGGCGATCGCGCCGATGATGTCGCCACGTGCCATGCGCGGCAGGAAACTGCGCTTCTGTGCCTCGCTGCCATACCGCAGCAGATAGGGGGCCACGATCTCCGAGTGCAGGCCGAAACCCAGACCAGTGGCGTTGACCCGGGCGATCTCCTCCATGAGCACTACCGCATAGCGCCGGTCGACACCTGCGCCCCCGTACTCCGGCGGCATGCTCGAACAGAGCAGGCCCAGGGCTCCCGCCTTGCCCCAGACGTCGCGATCCACATAACCCTGCTCTTCCCAGCGGTCGTGTTGCGGCATCACTTCCTTTTCAAGGAAACGCCGCACCGTATCGCGGTAAAGCGCGTGCTCTTCCCGAAAAAGCTCCCGGGCGATCATGCCGGCCGTCTCCCCATGTTTATCGTTGCTTTGCTGGAAATGTACACCATGGTGGATAGTTCGCCCACGACCTCGGCTAGACTTCCAGGCTTCCGGGAAGCGTTGTCGCGTCGCGCAAGGCCACGCCCCACGCCCCACACCCCACACCCCACACTCCACACCCCACACTTCTCAAACGGGAGCTGGCCCATGTCCGAGGTCTTCATCTACGACGCGATCCGCACGCCACGCGGGCGGGGCAAGTCCAGCGGCGCACTGCATGAGGTGAAACCGATTCGCCTCCTGAGCAACCTCATGCGCAGCCTGGCCGAGCGCACACAACTCGATACCTCCCGCGTTGACGATGTGGTGATCGGGTGTGTGAGCCCGGTGGGCGAGCAAGGCTCGGTGATCGCACGAACCGCCGCGCTCGCCGCAGGCTGGGACCTGAGGGCTGCAGGCGTGCAGATCAACCGCTTCTGCGCCTCGGGTCTCGAGGCGGTGAATCTCGCTGCGCAGAAAGTGGCCTCGGGATGGGAGGATCTGGTGGTAGCGGGCGGCGTCGAGTCGATGTCGCGGGTGCCGATGGGATCCGATGGCGGCGCCTGGGCCCACGACCCCGAGATCAACGTTCTCACCTCCTTCGTTCCCCAGGGAATCGGCGCGGATCTGGTCGCAACCCTCGACGGCTATTCGCGCGAGGACCTCGATGCCTTCGGCGCGCAATCGCACTGCAAGGCGGCCCAGGCGCAGGCCGCCGGTTACTTCCACCGTTCGATCATCCCTGTCTGCGATGAACTCGGACTGCCGATCCTCGACCACGACGAAACCATTCGCCCCGAAACCTCGATCCAGAGCCTCGCGTCGCTCAAGCCTTCCTTCGAAAGGCTCGGTGCAATGGGCTTTGACGCGATCGCACTGCGCAAGTATCCGCAGGTCGAGCGCATCGCGCATGTTCACCACGCGGGAAACAGCTCGGGCATCGTGGATGGGGCGGCGTTGATGCTGCTCGGCAATGCGCAGGCCGCAACCACGCTCGGTCTCGAACCCCGCGCGCGGGTGGTGGCCACCGCGCTAACCGGAACCGATCCCACCATCATGCTCACCGGGCCGGCTCCCGCGAGTCGCAAGGCGCTCGCCCGCGCAGGCCTTGAGGCCAACGACATCGACCTCTTCGAAGTAAACGAGGCCTTCGCCGCCGTGGTGTTGCGCTTCATGAGTGAGCTCACGATCCCGGCGGAAAAGGTGAATGTGAACGGCGGCGCCATCGCGATGGGACACCCGCTTGGCGCCACCGGCTGCATCATCCTTGGCACCCTGCTCGACGAACTCGAGCGGCGCGAGCTGCGACGCGGGCTTGCCACGCTCTGCGTGGGTGGCGGCATGGGCATTGCCACCATCATCGAGCGGGTCTGATCATGCGCTCGATCCGTTATGCCATCGAATCCGGCCGTGCGATCGTCCTCACGCTGGATGCGCCGGCCTCTTCAGTGAACCTCATGAACGCGGGCTTTCGCACCGATCTGCACGAGGCGCTGGCCGCCATTCGCCGCGATCTGCAGGCGCACCCCGAACTCCAGGGCGTGATCATCACCTCGGCCAAGAGCACCTTCTTCGCCGGGGCCGACCTCAAGGCTCTGCTCGGCGTGGGTCCCCTCGACGCTGCGGATTTTTTCCGCGAGGTCGAAGCGATGAAGGCCGACTTGCGCGCGCTCGAGCGTCTTGGGAAACCTGTGGTGGCTGCGATGAGCGGCTCAGCGCTGGGGGGTGGACTCGAGGTGGTGCTTGCCTGCCATCACCGGATCGTTGTGGATCGACCGGGTCTCGAAATCGGCTTTCCGGAAGCCAGCCTCGGACTTCTGCCGGGCGCCGGAGGCATCGTGAAGACGGTCCGTCTGAAGGGAATCCAGGCTGCGGTGGAAACCCTCACCGAATCGCGCCGGCTCACGCCGAAGCAGGCACTGGAGATGGGCTGGGTCACGCAAATCGTCACCCATGAAGACGCACTGATGCCTGCAGCCTTTGCGGCACTCGAGGGCGGTCATTGCACCCAACCCTGGGATAACCCGAAGCACCGGATTCCCGGCGGCGGCCCGACAAATCCATCGGTTGCCGCGATGCTCAGTGTGGCTCCGGCGATGCTCCTCGAGAAGACCCGCGGCAACTTCCCGGCGCAGGAAGCGATCCTTGCCGTGGCAGTGGAGAGCGCTGGGCTCGACTTCGACACCGCGCTGCGGATCGAATCGCGTTGGCTCACCCGCCTCGCCACGGGCCAGGTTTCCAAGAACATGATCACTGCGTTCTTCTTCAACCTCAACGACATCAAGTCCGATCGCAGTCGGCCATCGGCCGAGGCCGCGCGGATGACCATGAAGCTTGGCGTTCTTGGCGCCGGGATGATGGGCGCGGGAATCGCCTGGGCTGCGGCATCGCGCGGCATCAGCGTGGTGCTGAAGGACCTCACACGGGAAAAGGCCGAGCAGGGCAAGGCCCTGAGTGCGCGCCTGCTGGCGCGCCGCGTGGAGCAAGGGCGAATCCCGCCCGAGAAAGCGCAGGCCACGCTCCAACGCATCCAGGCCACCGCAGATGCCGCAGACTTGCGCGGATGCGATCTGGTCATCGAGGCTGTCTTCGAGGACGCAGCCCTCAAGGCGCAGGTCACGCAGGAGGCACTCGCTTTTGCCAACGAGGAGCTGATCTTCGCCTCGAACACCTCCACGCTGCCGATCAGCGAGCTTGCGCGGGCCAGTCACCGTCCTGAGAACTTCATCGGCATCCATTTCTTCTCTCCTGTGGAGAAGATGCCGCTGGTGGAGATCATTCGGGGACGGCAGACCGGTGATGCTGCGCTCGCCAAAGCCTACGACTTCGTGAAGCAACTCGGCAAGACGCCAATCGTTGTAAACGACGCCCGGGGCTTCTACACCTCCAGGGTCTTCGGCAGCTATGTGAACGAGGGTATGGCGCTCCTCGGCGAGGGCGTGCTGCCCGCGCGGATCGAGAACATTGCCGCGCAGTTCGGCATGCCGGTGGGGCCGCTCGCGGTGCTCGACGAGGTCTCGCTGAAGCTTGCCGACGATGTGCTGCACCAGGAGCTCGACGCGATCGCAGATGCGGCGGGAAACCGGGGTCACGACCACAGGCACGGTCATGGCCACGGACATGACCACAGTCACGAACACGGTCACGGGCACGGTCATGGCCACGGACATGACCACGCTCACGAACACGGTCACGAACACGATCATGGCCACGGACATGACCACGCTCACGAACACGATCATGGCCACGGACATGACCACGGCCATCGGGAGGACCAGGGCCGCCGTCAGGGCCGCAGGACTGCGCCCAGGTCGCAACGTATGGCCGAGTCGGCGGTCTACGTGCTCGAGAAGATGGCCCATGGCTTCAAGCGCATGGGCCGCGCCTACGGAGGGGGCTTCTACGATTACCCCGAGGGCGAGCCCAAGCGCCTGTGGCCCGGGTTGGTGGCGTTCTCCCGTGCAGCCAGGCCGATCAGCGACACCGACATCCGCGACCGGCTCACCATGGTCCAGTCGATCGAGACCCTCCGCTGCCTGCAGGAGGGTGTTGTGCGGGCCGAGCACGATGCCAACATCGGTGCCATCATGGGCTGGGGGTTCCCTGCCTGGACCGGTGGAACCTTGCAGTACGTGCACCATGTTGGCGCGCCTCGCTTTCTTGCGCGTTGCAAGGCCTTGCAGGCTCAATATGGCGACCGGTTCGCCCCGCCCGCGATCCTGCACACCCTGGCGGAGGCCGAACACGACAGGGCCAGCGCAGCGTGAGCCCCCCGAGCCAGCGTTCAACAGGGCCGAACCGGCCCGATGCAAGTCAAGGCGGGCAGGAGGTAACGGCCCCGCCTGATCCCGGGCCGGAGGTCCGGCGCAACCAGCTGCTTCATGGGTGGCGCAAGCCGGTCGACCCGCGGCCAGCAGCGACGGTCCTGCTGCTGCGCGACCGTGAGGATCGGCTCGAGGTGCTGATGACACGCCGGTCAACCCGGGCCAGCTTTGCCCCGGGAGCCTTCGTGTTTCCCGGCGGTGTGGTGGACGAGGCCGATGCACTGGCCGTGGACAGCGATCCTTCCCTGCTGTCGATTTCTGCTCCCGGCGAACTCCCCGGCAGCGGGCAAGCGCAACTGCACCGGATCTACGCACAGGCGGCGCTTCGGGAGGCCTGGGAGGAAGTGCAATTGCTGCTTGCCGCGAGGATCCACGGTTATCCGCCCTTCTTGCAGAATACCGCGTCAGTTCCGCGGGATTCGCAGCTTCACGCAGCCCCGGATACCCGGCATCAGGCGGAATCTCTGTACCCCGCACCCCTGTTGCAACACGTCATCGCCAATCTTCCGCGGCACCCGCCGGAAGGCTTCGCGACCGCGCTGGCCCGGCAGGGATGGTATGCGCAGGTGGAGGAAGTACACAGTTTTTCACACTGGACCACCGATCGCGACCTTCCCAAGCGCTTCGACGTGCGTTTCCTGGTTGCCCGTGCGCCGGAGGGACAGCGGCCCGAGGCCGACGAGGGCGAACAGTTCGAACCGTGCTGGGTGAACCCGGCCGAGGCACTGGCGCGCCACGCTCGAGGCGGGTTCGCGCTGATCTTCCCCACCATCCGGACGCTGCAACAACTTGAACGCTTCAGCTGCGTACAGGCTGTTCTCGAACACGCGGAGCAGGAATTTGCTGCGGGTCGTCTGTGGCGAAGCTGTCCGCGTGGCGGCCTGCTCGGGGGCCAGGACACCCGCTACACCGAAAACGAAGCACCCTTCGCCGAACTCGAGATGACAAACCCCGACGGCAAGGTGCTTCACCGTCTCGACTGGCAGCACGACGAGGCTGTAGGGTTGCTCCGTTATCTCTTTCGTCTGACCGCACCGAATCCAGGACGCATGACGGGTCCTGGAACCAACACCTACCTGCTTGGCGCACCGGGCGATTGGACCGTGGTCGACCCGGGACCCGACATCGCGGCCCACGTGGGACGTATCCGGCATTTCACGGGTGATCGCATTGCGGCCATCCTGTGTACGCATTCCCACCAGGACCACTCGCCCGGAGCGTTCACGCTTCAGCGAGAGATCGCAATGGAGCGCGGTTACCGGGTGCCGATTCTGGGGCGTCCGAGCGGGGCTTCAGTCGCGGCGGAACAGGGCTTCATGCCCGACAGGATCCTCGAAGACGGTGAGCGCCTCGAAATCCTTCCCGATACGCATCTGAGGGTCGTTCACACGCCGGGGCACGCGTCGAACCACCTCTGTTTTCTGATCGAGGAGGACGGCCTGCTGCTGTCGGGCGACCACATCATGAACGGCTCCACGGTGGTGATCAACCCGCCAGACGGCAACATGCGAGACTACCTCGACGCGCTGGTTCGCCTCGAAACGCTGCCGATCCACTACATCCTCCCAGCGCACGGCTATGTGCTGGGGAATCCGGCACGCGAAATCCGCAAACTGATCCGTCACCGCCTGCAGCGCGAGGCGAGCGTCCTCGGGTCCATGCGCAAGCTTCACGAGGCCCGGGAAGGTGCAGGCCAGGCACCGCTGGATCCATTGGCCGGGGCTGATCACGGTGAAGCGGGATTTCCTGTCGAGATGATCGTGCCGGGCGCCTATGTCGAGGTCTCGCCATCGCTCTACCCGCTAGCGGCGCGCTCGCTCCTCGCGCACCTCATCAAGCTCGAGGCCGACGGAAAAGTCCATCGGGCAGCAGAGGGCTGGAGGCTGAGCCCCGCAGGCTGGGCGAAGCACGACGAGGGGGTAGGCGGAGCCGGCAGAGGGGCGGGTAGGCAAAGCCGCTAGCGCAGCGTGGGCGAAGTCGGGGCGGTGGAGCGGGCGGGGCTGGAAGAGCAGCGACGCCGAGGCAGGGTGAAGGCGCCTGCCGGCGCGAAGCAGCCCGGGACAGCTGGTGCAACGAAGCAAGTGCTACCCTCAAGCGTCCATGCGGATCACCAGCTTGCCCAGATGGCGATCCGCGAGCATCGCCTCTCGCGCAAGCGGCAGGTCGCTGAAGCCAAACACCTGGTCGATCAGTGGCCGCAGCGTGCCGCTGCGTACATGCGGCAGCATGTCGTGAACGAAGCCGCGCACCGTTGCCGCACGCTGCGCGGCACTGCGCAGTTTGTTGCTCACACCGAAGACGTGCAGGCGCTGTGCGTGAAGTTGTTCCAGGTCGAGCACGGCCGTCCGGACTCCGTCGACGAAGCCAACCTGAGCGAGCCTTCCCTCGAAACGCAGGGCAGCCACGCAGGCTGCTAACGCCGAGCCGCCCACATTGTTGATCGCCAGGTCAACAACACGACCCTCGAGGTGACGGCGGACTGCCTGCTCAAATTCTGCGCCACGCGCACAGATGCCAGTATCCAGCCCGGCCTTGACCAGCCGTTCGAGCTTGCGGGCAGAGCCCGAAGTGCCAATCACGAACGCGCCGAGCGCCTTTCCCATCTGCAGGCATGCCACCCCAACCCCCGAGCTTGCCCCGGCAATCAGCATGCACTCGCCTTTGCCGAGGGCACCGTGGCCTGCGAGCATGTCGTAGGCCACCAGATAGGCAATCGGAATCGCGCCTGCTTCCTCCCATCCGAGCTCCGCGGGCACAGGCAAGACGTCGTGGGCGTCGATGATCGCAAACTCGGCGAACCCGCCTGCTGCGCGCCCCATCACCCGCGTCCCGGTGGCGAGTTCGAAGCCCGCCAGCGAAGACGCGGACGCGCCGCAGGCGACGACCACGCCTGCGGCCTCGATGCCGCAGGGACGCGGCGGCCCCGCCGCTACGCCAAGAAACTCGCCCCGGTTGAGCGAAGCTGCCCGAACCTGCACGAGCAACTGCTGGGGGCCAGGCCGGGGAATCTCGCAATCGACACGACCCAGGCTCCCTCGACCCGGGTCCAGAAGCCAGGCCTCCATCGTCCGAACGTCAAGGACCCTCTCTCAATGCACCGGACTGGCGTTGGGGTCCGCCGGATTGGCGTTGGGGTCCGCCGGACTGGCGCTGGGGCCTTCCCGGAGAGCATCCGCACGACTGCTCGGGTTGGCAGGTGCAGGTGCTGCTGCCGGGGCGGGCGCGGCAACGACGGCGGGCACGGGTGCCGGGGCGGGCACGGGTGCCGGGGCGGGCGCGGGCGCCTGGGCGGACGCTGCTGCCGGGGCCTGCGCGGCGGCTTGCGCGGCGTCCTGCGCGGCTGCCGCCTTCATCGAAAGCCGCAGCCGACCCTTGTCGTCGGCCTCGATCACCTTCACCCGTACAACCTGCCCCTCCTTCACATAGTCGCTCACCTGATTGACCCGCTCGTTGGCGATCTGCGACACATGCAGCAGGCCATCGCGTCCGGGCATCACCTGGACAATCGCGCCGAAGTCGAGAATGCGTAGCACCGGGCCCTCATAGATCCTGCCCACCTCCACCTCGGCGGTGAGGTTTTCGATCATCTGCTGCGCGCGCCGCGCCGCCTGCGCGTCCACTGCGGCAATCGTGATCGACCCGTTGTCCTGGATGTCGATCTGGGTACCTGTTTCCTCGGTGATCTGGCGGATGGTGGCGCCCCCTTTGCCGATCACATCGCGTATCCGCTCCGGGTTGATCTTCATGTTGTACATGCGCGGAGCGAAATCGGAGAGTTCACTTCGCGCCCCTGTGACGGCCTCGCGCATCCGGCCGAGAATGTGCAGGCGCCCCTCGCGGGCCTGCGCGAGCGCGACCTGCATGATCTCCTTTGTGATGCCCTGAATCTTGATATCCATCTGCAAGGCGGTGACGCCGCGTTCAGTACCCGCCACCTTGAAGTCCATGTCGCCCAGATGGTCCTCATCGCCGAGGATGTCGGAGAGCACCGCAAACCTTGAGCCCTCCTTAATCAGGCCCATCGCAATGCCGGCCACATGCGCCCTGATCGGTACGCCGGCATCCATCATCGCAAGGCAACCTCCGCAGACCGACGCCATCGACGATGACCCGTTGGACTCGGTGATTTCCGACACAACCCGGATCGAGTAGCCGAACTCGGACACTGCAGGAAGAAGCGGCTCGAGCGCCCTGCGCGCGAGCCTCCCATGTCCGATTTCGCGACGCTTGGGGCTACCCACCCGGCCGGTCTCGCCGGTGGCATAGGGTGGCATGTTGTAGTGCATCATGAAGCGGTCACGGTACTCGCCGTTGATCGCATCGATCACCTGCTCATCGCGGTTGGTACCGAGAGTGGCCACCACCAGCGCCTGCGTCTCGCCCCGGGTAAAGAGCGAGGAGCCGTGAGCCCGTGGAAGCACCCCGGAACGGATCGCGATTGGTCGCACAGTGCGGGTGTCACGGCCATCGATGCGTGGCTCGCCCGCGAGAATCTGGCTGCGCACGATCCGCGACTGCAGCTCGAAGAGCAGGTTGGCCACTTCGCTGCTGTCGGGCGCCGGCTGACCTGCCGCGGCTGCTTCCGCCGCGAGTGCACGCGCTGTGGCCTTCTCCACTGCGGCAACCTGATGCGTGCGCTGCTGCTTGTCGCGCACACGGTAGGCGGCGCGCATGTCGTCTTCGGCCAGTGCAGCGATGCGCGCGATCAACGCCTCGTTGCGCGCAGCGGGCTGCCAGTCCCACTCGGGTTTCCCCCCGGCCTCCACAAGTTCGTGAATGGCCTGGATCACGGTCTGCATCTGTTCATGGCCGTACACCACCGCGCCGAGCATGACGTCTTCAGCGAGCTGATGCGCCTCGGACTCGACCATCAGCACCGCAGCTTCGGTACCCGCCACCACCAGATCAAGGGCCGAGGACTTCATCTGGGTTGCGGAGGGATTGAGCACATAGGTGCCGTTGACGTAGCCGACCCGCGCTGCGCCCAGGGGACCACTGAAGGGTATGCCCGCGATGCAAAGCGCAGCCGAAGCGGCGATCATCGCGGGAATGTCCGAGTCCACCTCCGGATTGCTCGACATCAGGGTGACAACGAGCTGGACCTCGTTGTAGAAGCCATCCGGAAAGAGGGGGCGGATCGGCCGGTCGATCAGGCGCGAAATCAGGGTTTCGCGTTCCGAGGGCCGGCCTTCACGCTTGAAGAAGCCCCCGGGAATACGGCCGGCGGCATAGAACTTCTCCACATAGTCCACGGTCAACGGGAAGAAATCCTGACCCGACTTCGCACTCCTGGCTGCAACGACCGTGGCAAGCAGCACGGTGTCGTCCATGTTGATCAGGACCGCACCACCCGCCTGGCGGGCGATCTCGCCGGTTTCGAGCGTGACGGTGTTGTTCCCATAGCTGAATGTTTTTCTCGCGATTTCAAACACGTTGCTGGTTCCTCATCGGTTGATGGGCAAGTCCCGCGCGCAAGGCGCACGGCGAACAAAAAACCCGCAAGAGCGCTTGCGGGTTTGGCCTTGGCTCAGTTACGCAGTCCGAGTCTTTCGATCAGGCTGCGGTAGCTTGCCGTATTGGTTCGCTTCAGGTAATCAAGAAGCTTTCGTCGACGGCTCACCATGCGAAGCAAGCCGCGCCTCGAGTGAAAGTCCTTCTTGTGCTGCTTGAAATGCTCGGTCAGTTCGATGATGCGGGCCGTGAGTAGCGCCACCTGCACCTCGGGGGAACCGGTATCGCCAGCCTCACGCTGGAAATCCCCCACGATCTTCTGTTTGTCGATTGCTGCAATAGACATTCCGACTCCCCTGAACCAGGCCACATGGGCCCGTGGTTGAACGTGCGTACGGCATGGGAGGAGCCGTACGTGACAAGAGCGAGAGTGTATAACAGGCGCGGGCCGTCACTTGCGCCATCGGCTCAGAGTTGCGGATTGAGTTTTTCCTGTCGGGTCTGAAGCTTGTTGAGTGCGTTGAGATAGGCCTTCGCCGAAGCCACCACGATATCGGGGTCGGCGCCCACGCCGTTCACGATCCGCCCGCCGCGCCCCAGGCGCACGGTGACTTCGCCCTGCGACTCGGTTCCGGTGGTGATGGCGTTGACCGAATAGAGCAGCAACTCGGCGCCCGAGCCGATTTCGGACTCGATCGCCTTGAAGACCGCGTCGACCGGGCCGTTGCCTTCGGCCTCGCTACGCACCTCGCATCCCTCCACGCTCAGCACCACCTCGCCGTGCGGTCGGCCCCCGGTGCGCGAGGACTGTGCGAGCGAAATCAGCCGGAACACATCTTCGGTGGACGACTGCAAAGCCTGGTCGGAAACCAGCGCCTGAATGTCCTCGTCGAGGATCTCGGCCTTGCGGTCGGCAAGGTCCTTGAAGCGCTGGAAGGCGGCGTTCACATCATGGTCGCTCTCGAGTTCGATGCCGAGTTCCTGGAGACGCTGCCGGAAGGCGGTCCGCCCGGAGAGCTTCCCGAGCACGATCCGGTTCGTCGTCCAGCCCACATCCTCGGCGCGCATGATCTCGTAGGTGTCGCGTGCCTTCAGCACCCCGTCCTGATGAATACCGGAGGCGTGCGCAAAGGCGTTGGCGCCCACCACGGCCTTGTTGGGCTGAACCGGAAATCCGGTAATTCCGGAGACGAGCTTGCTTGCAGGAACAATCTGCGTTGTATCGATGCTCAAGTGCAGATCGAAGTAGTCGCGCCGCGTCTTCAGCGCCATCACCACTTCCTCAAGTGAGGTGTTGCCGGCACGCTCACCCAGCCCGTTGACGGTGCACTCGATCTGACGGACGCCAGCCTTCTGGACTGCGGCGAGTGAATTGGCCACCGCCATACCGAGGTCGTTGTGGCAGTGGACCGACCATACCGCCTTGTCCGAATTCGGTATCCGGCCACGCAGACTGCGGATCATCTCGGCAAAGAGTTCGGGCACCGCATAGCCCACGGTATCGGGAATGTTGATGGTGCGCGCCCCTTCCTCGATCACGCCCTCGAGAACGCGACACAGGAAGTCGGGGTCGGAGCGGCTGCCGTCTTCCGGGGAAAACTCCACATCGTCGGTGAACTTTCGCGCAAAGCGCACCGCCAGTCTCGCCTGCTCATAGACCTGCTCGGGGCTGAGCCTGAGCTTCTTTTCCATGTGCAGGGCGCTCGTGGCAATGAAGGTGTGGATGCGCCTCGAGCGTGCAGCCTCGAGCGCCTGCGCCGCACGGGCAATGTCACGGTCGTTTGCGCGCGCCAGAGAGCAAACCGTGGAATCCTTGATGTGCTGGGCGATGGCACGAACCGCTTCAAAATCCCCGTTCGAGGATGCGGCGAAACCCGCCTCGATCACGTCCACCTTCAATCGCTCGAGTTGGCGGGCGATCCGGAGCTTCTCGTCGCGGGTCATGGATGCGCCCGGGCTCTGTTCTCCGTCGCGCAAGGTTGTATCAAATATGATGAGATGTTCGCTCATGATGAAGTCTCGCTGGAAAGTGAGCGCGGCCGCCCGGCCTGCGGGCAGAGGGGGTCACTGCGGTCGATTCGGTGTTGACAGGGTGCCGCAGCCCCCTGGCGCCCTCGGGCGCTGGCGTCGTTGGGCTTAGCGCGCGCGGCGCAGTCGCAGCAGGCCACCAGCACCTGAAAGAAGCACGTAGGCGCGCCACACCCGGAAAGGCAAAGCGGCGCAAAGCCTCACGACCTCGAGGTGCAGCGCAGACAGGCCGCACGTGTTGACTACCCAAATCATCATCGTGGATTCGACGATAGCACGGCCAGAGCTCAGCGCGCCAGCACAACCGCGAGGATCACCATGCAAAAGCCAAGAAACTGCCCCGCGCTGATCACCTCGTTGAGCAACGCGTACGCGAGCAAGGCTGCACCGATCGGTTCGCCGAGAATCGCAAGCGCAACAACGGTGGGCGCAAGATGACGCAATGCGTGGTTGATGAGGGTGTGTCCGAGGACCTGCGGCCCCAGTGCGAGCAGGATGAGTGCGGGCCAGGCTGGAGCAGGAAGTGCCCACCACGCAGCACCTGCAAGCCAGGCGCAAAGGCTGAGCGCAACTGCAGCAACGCTGTAGACCATCGCCACATAGCGCAGCAGCCCGATCGTTGGGTCGCGTCGCTTCACTGCCCGGGCCGCCAGCATGTAGCCCGACATTGCAACAGCGCCAAGCAGTGCAAGCGCGTTGCCGCGAAGCGGGTCTGAACCCTGGGCGTCCGACGGCGACGATAGGTCTGCCGATGCCTCCGGGAGAGGCGAAAGCGCCACTGCGGGTGACATCAGGTCGGACCACGAGATCAGAAGGCTTCCGGCGAGCGAAAGCGCGATGGCGACCCAAACCCGGGCGCCGGGACGGTCGCGAAAGACGAGCCACGCACCGAGCGCAACCCAGATCGGGTTGGTCGTGACAAGCGCAACGCTCGAAGCCACCGAGGTGTAGTGCAGCGAACTGATCCAGGCCGCAAAGTGGGCTGCAAGGGAGACGCCCGCCACCAGGATCCATGCAACCAGCCCACCGGGCAGACGCGCCTGGCGCACGGCTTTCCCGTTGTCGGCCAGGCCATCGCGCTTCAACGACCACCAGCAGATCGGCCACATGAGGAGTGCTGCGAGCGTGAGCCTTGCGGCGGCCACCGCGAGCGGTTGGGCTCCTGCATCGAGGGCCCAGCGCACAAGGAGGGCGGCAGTGGAAACCACCGCAACGCCCAGGGCAAGTCCGAGAGCCGGCCCGGAGCGCTTCAACGCGACCGGCAACATCGCGCGTGTCCCCGAACCTCAGGTCCGGGGCAAGGTCACCCCGTGCTGCCGTTGATACTTGCCACCCCGGTCGGCGTAGCTCACGCTGCACACCTCATCGGACTCGAGAAAGATCACCTGGGCGCAGCCCTCACCGGCGTAGATCCGCGCTGGAAGCGGCGTGGTGTTGGAGAACTCGAGCGTGACATGACCCTCCCACTCGGGCTCGAGCGGGGTGACGTTGACAATGATGCCGCAACGCGCATAGGTGCTCTTGCCAAGGCAGATCGTGAGTACCGAGCGGGGAATCCGGAAGTACTCGACCGTGCGCGCGAGCGCAAAGGAATTCGGGGGGATCATGCAAACCGGACCCTTGAAGTCCACAAACGAACCCTCGTCGAAGGCCTTCGGATCCACGATCGAGGAGTTGATGTTGGTAAAGATCTTGAATTCGTCGGCACAGCGTACATCGTAGCCATAACTCGAAGTGCCGTAGGAAACGATGCGCTCGCCCGCGTGGCCTTCCCGCACCTGCGATGCCGCAAAGGGCTCGATCATCCGGTGCTCCCCAGCCATCCGACGAATCCAGTGATCGGACTTGATGCTCACGCCATCGCCCCTTCAGGTGTTCTGCACCACGATGCTCGGGAATTTGCCAGCGTGGCTCACTGCCTGGGCTGCCACCGCAATTGCGATCCTGCGCGCGATGCCGAGGTAGAGCCCGGCAAGTTCTCCCCTGGGCTCGGCCACCACGGTGGGCTGCCCGGCGTCGGCCTGCTCACGTATGCGTATATCCAGGGGCAAACCGCCGAGGTACGGCACCTTGTAATCGCCGGCCATGGCTGCTCCACCGCCCTCGCCGAAAATATGCTCCACATGCCCGCACTGCGAACAGCGGTGCATCGCCATGTTCTCCACGATTCCGAGCACCGGAATTCCCACCTTCTCGAACATCTTCAGACCCTTGCGCGCATCGATCAGGGCAATGTCCTGGGGCGTGGTCACGATCACCGCTCCTGTGACCGGAATGCGCTGGGCGAGCGTGAGATGAATGTCGCCGGTGCCCGGGGGCATGTCCACCACCAGGTAGTCGAGATCGTCCCAGCGGGTATCGCGAATGAGTTGCTCGAGTGCCTGCGTGGCCATCGGACCGCGCCACACCATCGGTGTGTCGGCGCCCACCAGGAAACCGATCGAGTTCACCTGAAGGCCGTGTCCGAGAAGGGGTTCCATCAACTTGCCGTCGCGTGTCTCGGGTTTGCCCGAGACGCCCAGCATCATCGGTTGCGAGGGTCCGTACACATCCGCATCGAGCATCCCCACGCGCGCGCCCTCGGCTGAGAGAGCAAGCGCCAGGTTGACCGCTGTGGTGCTCTTGCCCACCCCTCCCTTGCCGGAGGCAACCGCCAGAATGTTGCGAACCCCTGGAAGAGGCCGGGTTGCCCCGGCCGGTGCGTGCGCCACGATCCGCTGCCCGATGTGCAGGCTGATGCGGCGCGACCCCGCATGCGGCTGGATCGCCGCCTCGATCAGTGCCCGGATAACGGGAACCTGCGAACGTGCCGGGTAGCCGAGTTCGATGTCGATGCTGACTTCGGATGCGTCGACCCGGAGCTTGCGCAAGGACTTGTCACGGACCAGGTCTTTTCCGGTATTCGGGTCGACCACCCGACTCAGCAGATCGCGCAGGCCTTGCTCATCAAGGTTCATCGGGAAGTCTCCGGTTACTCAGCACCCCCAGTCTAATCCACCCGCTTGTTACACTCGGGTCTTTGTCCACGATGTGATGACGATACCCACGCAAGCCGCCGGTCGCCGAATGCTGGTGACCTCGGCACTACCCTACGCCAATGGCGACATCCATCTTGGGCATCTGGTGGAATACATCCAGACCGATGTCTGGGTGCGCTACCAGAAGCTGTGCGGTCATGAGGTGCACTACGTGTGTGCCGACGATACGCACGGCACACCGGTCATGCTTCGGGCCGAGGCGCTCGGCATCACCCCGGAAACGCTGATCGAAAGTGTCTGGCATGAGCATACCCGCGACTTCCGGGACTTCGGGATTGCCTTCGACCACTACTACACCACACACTCCGAGGAAAATCGGGAACTTGCGCAACGCATCTACAAGGCGCTCAACGAAGCGGGACTCATCGAACGGCGTTCGATCGCGCAGATGTACGACCCTCAACGGGAGATGTTCCTCCCGGATCGCTTCATCCGCGGCACCTGTCCGCGCTGCGGCGCACCCGATCAGTACGGCGACTCCTGCGAGGTCTGCGGCGCTACCTACAGCCCCACCGATCTGATCGATCCACGCTCGGTGGTCTCGGGCGCGGTGCCTGTGCGGCGCAATTCCGAGCACCACTTCTTTCGCCTCTCGGATCAACGCTGCGTGGACTTCCTGCGCCAGTGGGCTCTGGAGGAGGGCCGCCTGCAGAACGAGGCGCGCAACAAGTTGCGCGAATGGCTCGGGCATTCCGACGGCGGCGCAGAGGTGGAGGCTGGCGCGGGCGAGGCAGGGGTGGAGGCTGGCGCGGGCGAGGCAGGGGTGGAGGCTGGCACGGGCGAGGCAAGGCTCGCCGACTGGGATATCTCGCGGGATGCACCCTACTTCGGCTTCGAGATCCCCGATGCTCCGGGCAAGTATTTCTACGTGTGGCTCGATGCGCCGATCGGCTACTACGCAAGCTTTCTGCGCCACGCGCGGAACCGGAACCTCGACTTCGACGCCTTCACCGGCCCAGACAGCTCGTGTGAACAGTACCATTTCATTGGCAAGGACATCCTCTACTTCCACACGCTCTTCTGGCCGGCGATGCTGCATTTCTCAGGATTTCGCCCGCCAACGAAAGTCTTTGCGCATGGTTTTCTCACCGTCGACGGCCAGAAGATGAGCAAGTCGCGCGGCACCTTCATCAATGCCCGAAGCTACATCGAGCAAGGGCTCAACCCGGAGTGGCTGCGCTACTACTTCGCCGCCAAGCTCAACGCAAGCATGGAGGACCTCGACCTCAACCTCGAGGACTTTGTCGCCCGGGTCAATGCTGATCTGGTCGGAAAGCTGGTCAACATCGCGGCCCGGTGTTCCGGGTTCCTTGCGCGGCGCAACGACGGCTGCCTCGGTGCGAGCGAGCACTCTGCGCTCGAGGGCTTCGCCGGAGCCTGGTGCGGGCCACAGAGCCTTGGCGCGTTGTACGAGGGCCGGGAGTACAGCCGTGCGATGCGCGAGGTCATGGCGCTGTGCGATGCGGTCAACCAATACATCGACCAGCGCAAGCCCTGGGAACTTGCAAGGCAGGCCGAGCGAGGCGCCGAACTTCAGCAGGTCTGCAGCACCGCGATGCGCGTCTTTGCGCACCTGATGCGCATGCTGCAACCGGTGCTCCCGGGCACCGCCGCGCGCGCACTCGACCTGCTGCGCGTGAGCAACCGCGACTGGGCCTCGATCGATCCCCTGGGCGACGCAGGCATGCCGCCGGGCCACCGCATCGAAGTGTTTCCGCACCTTCTCGCCCGGGTCGACCGCAAGCAGATCGACGCTCTGGTGGAGGCAAACCGCGAGCAGCGCACCGGCCCGGCAACCCCCTCACCTCCGATCGGCATCGAGGACTTTGCGCGGGTGGATTTGCGGCTCGGGAAGATCCTTTCAGCCGAGGCAGTGCAGGGATCGAGCAAACTGTTGAAGCTTGCGGTGGATCTGGGCGAAGCCGCACCGCGCATCATTTTTTCGGGCATCCGGGAGCATGTTGCGCCCGAACGGCTGCTCGGGCGAACCACGGTGGTGGTTGCCAACCTCGCGCCGCGCAAGATGCGTTTTGGCACTTCGGAAGGCATGCTGCTCACGGCCACCGATGTCTCCGGGGAGATCAATAGCATGTTTTTCCTTGATGCCGAGGAAGGCGCCCGCCCGGGCATGAAACTCAGCTAGCGGCAGGGCGCCACAGGCAGCCACCCGTGCTCACCTTCCGTCCGGCCTTGCTGCGTTCGCTCGTCCACTATCGGGGCGCCGACTTCACGGCCGATCTTGCGGCGGGTGTCACGGTGGGCGTCGTGGCCCTGCCCCTGGCCATGGCCTTCGGAATCGCCTCCGGCGTCACGCCTGCCCAGGGACTGGTCACGGCGATCCTCGCCGGGATCGTGGTGGCGGTCTTCGGGGGCTCGCGGGTGCAGATTGCCGGCCCTGCGGGCGCCTTCGTGGGGCTTCTCTACACCCTGGGCGAGCGCCTCGGCGCCGGCAACCTACTCCTGGCCACCATGCTCGCCGGGGCGATGCTCTTTGTTGCAGGTGCAATGCGCGTGGGCCGCATGATCCGCTATGTGCCAGTGGCCATCGTGGCCGGATTCACCAACGGCATTGCGGTGATCATCGCGCTCCAGCAGGTCAGGGACTTCCTCGGTTTGCCGATCGCCAGAATGCCGGCCGACTTCTTCGCCCAGATCGACACTCTGCTGCATCACCTGCACACTTTCGATCCCGCCTCGATTGCCCTGGGCAGCCTCAGCCTCGTGGTGCTTCACTTCTGGCCCAAGGCCTATGCGGCCGAACATCCTGGATGGAGATCCTGGGCACGCTTCATTCCGGCAACCGTGATCGTGCTGGCCGTTGGCATTGCGCTGGTCTCGAGCGGCCTCGTCCAGGTTCCCACGATCGGCTCGCGCTTCGGCGGCATCCCGGCAAGCCTACCCATGCCTTCCCTCCCCGACATCGATTGGCCCAAGATCCGCGAAGTCCTCATCCCCGCGTTCTCCATCGCGCTGCTGTGTGGCATTGAATCGCTGCTGTGCGCCCGCATGGCCGACGGTCTGATCCGCGAACGCCACGATTCCAACCAGGAACTGATGGCGCAGGGGCTCGCAAACCTGCTGGTGCCCCTCTTTGGCGGAATCGCCGCCACCGGCACGATCGCGCGCACCGTCACCAACGTGCGCAGCGGAGCGCGCTCGCCGGTTTCGGGGATCGTCCACTCGCTCACCCTCGCAAGCATCGTGTTGCTCGCTGCGCCGCTCGCGGCCAACATCCCGCTTGCAGTGCTGGCTGCGATCCTGCTGTTTGTGGCATGGCACATGGGGGATTGGCTGGCCTTTGGCCGGATCCGGGTCTTCAGCGTTGCGCACCGGGTGCTGATGGTGAGCACTTTCGTGCTCACGGTGGTCTACGACCTCACGGTGGCTGTCCAGGTTGGGATGGGTCTGGCCTGCCTGCTCTTTCTGCACCGGATGGCGGGCTTGAGCCATGCGCAATGGGAAGGCTCGACAGAGGACGCGCAGGCGCAAGCGGGCGTGGCGGTGTGTCGCTTGCGTGGACCACTTTTCTTTGGCGCTGTCGACCGTCTCGAAAGCGTGCTGGATGCCGCCCGCCCCCCTGCAACCCGGGTGATGGTCGACATGTCCGAAGTGAGCTACCTCGACACGAGCGCGCTCGAAGTACTCGATGACTACGAACGGGCACTGCGCGAGTCGGGCGGTGCGCTGGCAGTCGTCGGCGCGCCGGAAAATGTGGCATCGCTCATCCGGCGTAGCGGCTTCATCGAAAAGCTCGCAGGCCGGCAGATTCATGCAAGCCGCGGGGAAGCGCTGGCGCAACTCCGCATCGTTCAGTCCCGCGCCTGAAGGACCGGCGCGGGCGCACGACGTGCACGCTGCGCACGACGGGGTGCTTCACCTACAATCCAGCCTTCAGGTTCCTTCCACGGAGAGTGCATGAAGAACCGCTCCTACCGCTCCGAAGCCACGCTCTTCATCGAGCAACTCAAGTCCGAACGACCCCACCTCGAAGACCAGCAGCGGCAGGGGCGATCGATATGGTGGGACAAGCCCCAGGATCTCGAGACTACCCAGGAACGACAGTCGGTGAAGGTGCCGCAAAAGCCCTACGTGTACCACAATGCCTGAACGCGGGAGCGCGCCGCGAAGTGCCGCTGCGCGCAACCGCGGTCTGCCCGAAAGCCCCCTGCGGGATGGAGCAAAGCTCCACGACGAGCGGCGCAAGGCTGCTGGCGAGGGCGCATTCCTCGCGGATACCCCGGTCGAGCCTGCCGACGCCCCTCGGCAGCTCGAACTCAAGACGATCGCCAGGCTTTACGGCGAGCCGCTAAGCCATTTCCCTCACGACCTCTACATTCCCCCTGACGCGCTCGAGATCGTTCTCGAGGCCTTCGAAGGCCCTCTGGATCTGCTGCTCTACCTGATTCGCAGGCAGAACTTCAACATCTTCGACATTCCGATGGCCGAACTCACCCGCCAGTACCTTGTGTATGTGGAGGAGGTTCGCTCGACCCATCTGGAGTTGGCCGCCGAGTATCTGCTGATGGCTGCGATGCTGATCGACATCAAGGCACGGATGCTGCTGCCCGTGAAGCGCAGCGAGAGCGGGGAATCGCCTGCGGACCCGCGCGCCGAACTCGCCCGGAGACTCATTGAGTATGAAGCGATCAAGCAGGGGGCTGCGCTGCTCGATGAACTGCCGATGCTCGACCGTGAGGTGTTTGCAGCGCAGGCCGAGCGCAGCCTCGAGAGCGCCCGGCAACTGCCGCTGGTGCGGCCGGAGGATCTCCAGGCTGCCTGGTCCGACATCCTGCGCAGGGCCCGGTTGGTGCAACACCACCGCATCAGCCGCGAGGAACTCTCGGTGCGCGAAACGATGACGCAGGTCCTGCGCCGACTCCAGAATCGACGCTTTGCCGAGTTCGAGGAGTTGTTCGACCCTGCGCAGGGACTCGCCTACACGATCGTGACCTTCGTAGCCCTCCTCGAACTCAACCGTGAGTCGCTCGTGGAACTCACCCAGGCCGAGTGCTATGCACCGATCTACGTCCGTCTGGGGTACACACCGAACTAGGTTGCGAGGGCGCGCATGCCGCTGGAAATCATCGACGATGCAGACCTGTCCTCGCGGCTGAGTCTGCGACTGCGTGCGCGCATCGAACGCCTGATTCGGGTGCACCACCCGGCAGAACTTCAGGAAGCAAGGCAGGCAGTCCGCGGGCCGTTTCGGGGAGTCCTCGGCGAGGGAAGCAACAGTGTGTTCGGCACGCGGGTGGGCGGCACGCTGGTTCAGGTGGCCTGGGGCGGGCTGCACCGCCGCGACGATCGGTGCATCGAGGCCGGAGCAGGGGTTGCGTGGGACGATCTGGTGGGATGGAGCCTCAGCCAGGGGCTCTGCGGGCTGGAAAACCTCAGCATGATCCCTGGTTCGGTGGGCGCGGCACCGGTGCAGAACATCGGCGCCTACGGGGTCGAACTCGCGGAGTGTCTCGAGTCGCTGGATGCCTTCAACTGGCTCACCGGCGAAACCCGCTGCTTCGACCGAAGCGACTGCAGCTTCGGGTACCGCGACAGCGTGTTTCGCAAGCACGGCGCGGAGCACTGGATCATTCTCCGTCTTCGACTCCGGCTCCGGCCGCTGCGCAAGGCGGATGACCTGCGTCTGACCCACCCGGACCTCGCCGCAGCCTTTGCGCAGCGAGCTCCGGCCTGTGCAGATGAGGTGGCCGACGCTGTACGCAGGATCCGGGCGGGCAAACTACCCGACCCTGCGCTATACCCCAACGCCGGGAGCTTCTTTCACAATCCTCGGGTTGCTGCCGACAAGGCAGGCGAACTCCTCGAGCGCGAGCCCGGGCTTGTGCACGCTCCCGACAGGAGCGGATCGGTGAAGCTTTCGGCGGCCTGGATGATCGAGCGCTGCGGCCTCAAGGGGCTGCGCAGCGGGAATGTGGGCGTGTCCGGACAGCATGCGCTGGTGCTGGTGAACTACGGTAGAGCCACCGGCGAGGAGTTGATCAGCTTCGCGGATCAGGTACGCGGTGCAGTGGAGCAGCGCTTTGGTGTGCCACTGTCGATCGAACCGAGGGTAGTGCTGAGCTAGCCTGTGATGGTGAACCGTTCCGAGACTTTGCAGCGAATCCATCACCTGACCCCTCGCCCATCCTTGTCGGCCTCTCCGCAATTCAGTTGGCGGAAGGACCGGGATTCGCAAAACGCGTCGTGTGGCGCTACAGGGCAGCGATTCTTCGGATTTCGAGGCGCGGTCGAGGCGATTTCGATGCCTCCCGGCCGGGAGTCGGTGCCGAGCGCGAAGGGCGCCAGCCTGTTCGGGGGTTGAGGAAACACCACGGGACCACGATCGGAAAAGCCCAGGCATCTCCTGAAACATCCACGGGTTACGATCGATCTGAGCCCGGAAGCGGGCTTATGCTCGCAAGTATCGGCTGAGCCTGTGAAGCAACCCGGGAAGACTGCGGAGGGTTGATGCTCTGGGAGGAATCGGGCTCGCCCACCACCCGCCTGAACACCCAGACCCGCGCCTCCGAGGCCTCGGCGCAAAACCGATAGCCCTCCTCAGCGAACTCCTTCAGCCGCTCCGGATCCTCGATGCGACGCTCGATGGCCCAACGCGCCATCAATCCACGCGCCCTTTTCGCCGAAAAACTCACAACCTTGAACGAACCTGCCCGGGACTCCTGAAACACTGCCTGCACAACAGGAGCGCGGAGCCGTCTGCGGTCCACCGCTGCAAAGTACTCTTCCGAGGCCAGATTCACCACGAGCGCAGCCGAATGTCCTTTCAGATCCTCCTCAAGCGACCGGGCGATGCGATCACCCCAGAAGGCGTAAAGGTCACGGCCCCGGTCGTTTTCAAACCGGGTTGCCATTTCCAGACGGTAGGGCTGGAGCCAGTCGAAGGGCCGCAAGGCACCGTAGAGGCCCGAAAGAATCCGCAGGTGCCCCTGCGCCCAATGCAGGGCTTCGCGGTGCATGTCGCGCGCACGCAAACCCTCGTAGACATCGCCGTCGAAGGCAAAGATTGCGGGCCGCGCCTGCGCTTCGTAGTTCTTCGACTTCCAGGCCTGGTACCGGCCAACGTTGAGCTCTGCCAGCCGAGGGCTAAGGTCCATCAGGTTGGCGATGGCTTCGGCGTCGAGCCTTCGCAGCCCACGGATAAGCCTTGCCGACTCCTTCATCCAGCGAGGTACGGTGGGCTCGATCGACGCTGCAGGCGATGCGTAGTCGAGCGTCTTTGCTGGCGACAAAACAAACAGCATGCAACCTCGCGAGAGCACGGAAGAGGGGAGACGAAGTCCTGCGGGGGCTCTTCGCTCCCCTCCGAAGTCGTTTGCCGGGGCTCCCGGCAGCCCCTCGGGTGGCCTCGGCAGACCCGGGCAGGCTTTGAGGTGCTGGACGGTTTCACCACCAGCCCGCATCTTGACCGAAAACGGCCATGTTGACTCAGCGTCCAGTATCTGCGTAGGGTGAAAGAGCCCGAAAGCGGGGCTGTTGCACCCGACACTCAGTAGGAGCGTGGCAGGCCGAGTACCTTCTCGGCAACATAACTCAGGATCAGTTCCCGGCTCACGGGCGCAATTCGCGGGATCAGGCTCTCACGCAGGTAGCGCTCCACATGGTACTCACGCGCATAGCCCATCCCGCCGTGGGTCATGACTGCGGTCTCGCAGGCGCGAAAGCCGGCCTCTCCCGCAAGATACTTGGCACTGTTGGCCTGCGCAGCACAGGCCTCTCCGCGGTCGTACAGCCAGGCGGCCTGCAGCGTGACCCAATACGCCGCCTCGAGTTCCATCCAGCAGCGTGCCAACGGGTGCGCTATGGCCTGATTCATGCCGATCGGACGATCAAAGACAACGCGTTCGCGGGCGTAGGTGCTCGCCCTCGCCAGGGCTGCGCGCCCCAGACCAACCGCTTCGGCCGCCACCAGAATGCGTTCCGGGTTGAGCCCGTGGAGGATGTAGGAAAAGCCCTCGCCCTCTTCACCGATCCGGTCGTGCACCGGAACGCGCAGGCCCTCGATGAAGAGCAGGTTGGAGTCGACCGCCTTGCGCCCCATCTTGTCGATCTCATGCACAGAAACATGCCGGCGGTCGAGGTCCACATAAAATAGGCTCAGCCCCTTGGTCCCATGCGACTCCTCGAGCGGAGTGGTGCGCGCCAGCAGAAGCATCTTCTGGGCAACCTGCGCTGTGGAAATCCAGATCTTCTGCCCGTCGACCACATAGTGATCGCCATCACGGCGTGCCGTGGTCCTGAGCTTGAGGGTGTTGAGTCCGGTGTCGGGCTCCGTGACCGCGAAGCAGGCCTTCTCGTCGCCGCGGATCAGCGCGGGCAACCATCGGGCTTTCTGCTGCGGAGTTCCGAAGACCACCACGGGATGAAGCCCGAAGATATTCATGTGAATCGCCGAGGCGCCGCTCATCCCAGCCCCCGATGCGGCAACGCTCTGAAGCATCAGCGCGGCCTCCAGGATACCGAGCCCGGCGCCGCCATACGCTTCGGGCATCGCGATGCCAAGCCACCCTGCGCTGGCAATCGCCGCATGAAAGGCATGCGGAAAGCTTGCGCTCTGTTCGCATTCGGCCCAGTAGTCCGCATCGAAGCGGGCGCAAAGGCTTTCCACCGCCTCCACGATCGCGCGCTGCTCGGCACTCAAGGCAAAGTCCATCCGGGATGATAGCCCGGGGAGTCGCCCGCCCCCGTGAAGGTGCGTCTGCGCCGCCTACACTGCAGGGGGCCGTTGTTGCCCGGTAAGCGGCTGAACGCTCCCCAACAAGGCTTAACGCCTTCTCCCCATTAGGAAGTCCCGATGCAGTCCTCGCTCGACCGCCACCCCGAGATCCGTGATGCAATCCGTGATCTTTGCCGGGCATTTCCCGACGCATACCACCGTAACATCGATGAGCAGCGCGCCTATCCTGAAGCCTTTGTGGAGGCTCTCACCCGCGACGGCTGGCTGGCTGCGCTGATTCCGAGCGCCTACGGCGGGAGCGGACTCGGGCTCGCAGAGGCCTCGGTGATCATGGAAGAGATCAACCGATGCGGCGGCAATGCCGCAGCCTGCCACGGTCAGATGTACAACATGGGAACGCTACTGCGTCACGGTTCCGAGGCGCAAAAACGCAGGTACCTGCCCGAGGTCGCAGCCGGGCGGCTGCGCCTGCAGTCGATGGGCGTGACCGAACCCACCACCGGAACCGACACCACAAGCCTCAAGACCACCGCCCGACGGGTTGGTGACCGCTATGTGGTGAACGGGCAGAAAGTGTGGATATCGCGCATCCAGCACTCCGACCTGATGATCCTGCTTGCCAGGACGACCGCGCTTGCCGAGGTGCAGCACAAGGCCGAGGGCATGTCGATCTTCCTCGTTGACCTTCGTGAAGCGATCGGCAAGGGGATGACCGTGCGGCCCATCCGCAACATGGTCAACCATGAAACCAACGAACTCTTCTTCGAGGATCTCGAAATACCCGTCGAACAGCTGATTGGCGTCGAGGGACAGGGCTTTCGCTACATCCTCGACGGGCTCAACGCCGAGCGCATCCTGATCGCTGCCGAATGCATCGGCGATGGTTACTGGTTCGTTGACCGGGTGTCGCGCTATGTGTGCGAGCGAAAGGTGTTTGGCCGGGTGATAGGCCAGAACCAGGGCGTGCAGTTCCCGATTGCCGAGGCCTTCATCGAGGTGGAGGCTGCCAACCTGATGCGCTACGCCGCCTGTGATGCCTTCGATCGCAGCGCTTCCTGCGGTCCGCAAGCCAACATGGCCAAGTATCTGGCCGCCAGGGCAAGCTGGGAGGCGGCAAACGCATGCCTTCAGTTTCACGGTGGATTCGGCTTTGCCTGCGAATACGATGTGGAGCGCAAGTTCCGCGAAACCCGCCTCTACCAGGTAGCGCCGATCTCAACGAACCTGATCCTTTCCTATATCGCTGAGCATGTGCTCGGCATGCCCAGGTCATTCTGAAACGCGATTGCACCGCGCCGCATAGGCGGCATCCCATCGCTCCACGCAGCGCCATCAGGCTGCAGCCTCCTCACGCGAGGCACGCTTGCGCTCGTGCTCCTTGAGGAAACGCTTGCGCAGGCGGATGCTTTTCGGCGTGATCTCCACCAGTTCATCGTCGTCGATGAACTCGACAGCGCGCTCGAGGCTGAGCGCAATCGGCGGCGTGAGCACGATCGCCTCGTCCTTGCCGGAGGCACGCACGTTGGTGAGCTTCTTTTCGCGCACCGGGTTTACCACCAGGTCGTTGTCGCGGCTATGGATGCCGATGATCATGCCCTCGTAGAGGGCCTCGCCGGGTGAGACGAACATGCGTCCACGCTCCTGCAGTTTCCACAGCGCATACGCGACCGCCTGACCATCGTCCTGCGAGACGAGCACGCCGTTGCGCCGTCCCTCGATGCTGCCGGCCCAGCTTCCGTAGGCGTCGAACACATGGCTCATGATCCCTGTACCGCGGGTCATGTTGAGGAACTCACCGTGAAAGCCGATGAGCCCGCGAGCGGGCACCCGGTAGTCGAGGCGTACCCTGCCCTGTCCGTCGGAGACCATGTCGAGCAACTCACCACGGCGTGGCCCCATGAACTCCATCACCGCACCCTGGTACGCTTCCTCGAGGTCCATGGTGAGCACCTCATAGGGTTCGAGTCGCTCGCCCTCCACCATGCGCAAGCGTGGCTTCGGCCGTGACACCGCCAGCTCGTAACCCTCGCGGCGCATCGTCTCGAGCAGGATCGTGAGGTGCAGTTCGCCGCGCCCGAACACGAGGAACGACTCGGTGTCGACGCCAAACTCCACCCGCAGCGCCACATTGCTCTTGAGTTCCCTTTCGAGCCGCTCGCGGATCTGCCGGCTCGTCACAAAGCGCCCCTCCCTCCCGGCAAGCGGTGAGGCGTTGACCAGGAACTCCATGCTCATCGTGGGTTCATCCACCCGAAGCATCGGCAGGGCCTCGGGACGCGCAGGATCGGCGAGCGTCACGCCGATTCCGATGTCGTCCACGCCGGTCACCGCAACGATGTCGCCGGCAAGCGCCTCGTCCATGGCCACGCGCTCGAGTCCGCGGTAGCACAGCACCTGACCGATGCGGCCCGTAAGTGCTGCAGGGGCTGGATGCCCCGGGTAGTCCTCGTCGAGTCCATGCAGCAACACGATCGCCTGCCCTGGACGCAACCGTCCGCGCCGCACCCGCCCCACCCCGATCTTGCCCACATAGCTCGAATAATCGAGCGCCGAGATCTGCAACTGCAGGGGAGCATCCGGATCGTCGGTGCGCGCTGGCACGTGCGCAAGAATCGCCTCGAAGAGCGGCTCCATGCTGGTGGCCTCGCCGCTGCGGATCGTCTGCAGGTCCTGGCTCGCATACCCTGCGAGTGCCGAGCTGTAGACCACGGGAAAATCCAGCTGCTCCTCGCTCGCACCCAGGCGGTCGAAGAGATCGAAGGTCTGGCTCACCACCCAGTCGGGCCGGGCGCCAGGCCGGTCAACCTTGTTGATCACCACGATCGGGCGCAAGCCCTGCGCAAGCGCCTTGCGTGTCACGAAGCGCGTTTGCGGCATGGGGCCCTCCACGGCGTCGACAAGCAGCAGCACCCCGTCAACCATCGACAGGGCCCGTTCGACTTCCCCGCCAAAATCGGCGTGCCCGGGTGTATCAACGATGTTGATACGGACATCCCTGAACATGACGGCGCAATTCTTGGCAAGGATCGTGATCCCACGCTCGCGTTCGAGGTCGTTGGAGTCCATCACCCGCTCCACCATGGCCTGGTTGGCACGGAACGTGCCCGCCTGCCGCAGCAGCTGATCGACGAGCGTGGTCTTGCCATGGTCCACGTGCGCGATGATGGCGAGATTGCGGATGGTTACCGCTTGATTCATGTTGAGCACTCCCGATGAACGAGGCAGTCGCGGCCCGCCACAAGGGCTGCCGTCGCCGGAAAAAGAGCCTCAGGCCGAACTGGACTGCGGCACGTCGCTTGAGACCAGCCGCTGGGGTGCAAGCCTGCCCGTGGCATCGAGCACTCCGGTCCCCAGCAGATGCGACCTCGCCCCGTAGACGCGCACCTGGGAGACTTCGCCGGAAGCCTCCACGACTGCCGAGGCAGGCAGTCGCAGGCGCTGACCGCGATTGAAACGCTCGGCCAGCTCTGCGCCGAGATCCACCCGCGGAAGGTGGTGGATGAGGTGGTCGACCGGCAGCAGAACCTCGCGCCGCCGGGCTGGATCGAGTGACTGCAGCTCCTGCAAACCAAGCATGCGGTCCGGAGTGAGTTGGCCGATCCGGGTGCGGCGCAAATCCGTCAGATGCGCCCCGCAGCCGAGCATGGCGCCGAGATCCTCGGCGAGCACGCGCACATAGGTCCCTTTGCTGCAATGCACGAAAACACGCAGTTGAAGCATCGGGAGACCCGCCAGCTCGCATTCGACCATATCGAGCATGTCAAGCCGATGAATACGTACATTGCGCGCGGGCCGGTCGACCTCCAGACCCTGCCGGGCGAGCCGGTAAAGCGCAACGCCCTCGCGCTTGAGCGCGGAGTACATGGGTGGTATCTGCTGCGTTGATGTTCGAAGACGGTCGAGCGCCTGCTCGACCGCGCCGCGCATCGGCCGCGGATCGATCCATTGGCTCAGCTGCCCCTCGGCGTCGCCGGTTGAACTGCTGCGTCCGAGCACGATCCTGGCTGTGTAGCACTTGTCGGCATCGAGCAGCGCATGCAGGAACTTGGTGGCCTCCCCAAAGGCGACCGGCAACAGCCCGCTCGCAAGCGGGTCGAGCGTGCCACCATGCCCCGCCTTTGCTGCGCAGTACAGGCGCTTGACCTGCTGCAGGGCATGGTTGGACGAGACGCCCAACGCCTTGTCGAGCAGCAGCAGGCCGTTGATGCGCTGGCGCACCGGGCGGCGCGCGGCCTCAGCCTTTACGAGCGACGAAACGGCACCGCTCATGACGCCCCTTCCACTGCCCACCCAGCCTTCCCGGACCGCATGGCTCACTGCGCCTTCTGCCTGGCCGCAGCAGGCTGCCCCGGCCGCGTTGCGGTTGAGTCGACAACCGCGCCGTCCTCGACGGCCGACTCCCGGGCAAGCGCCTGATCGATCAACTGCGACATGGCCATGCCGTGGCGGGTGGAAGAATCGTAGTGAAAGCGCAGCTCCGGCACCGTGTGCATCCGTATCCTGCGACCAAGTTCGTTGCGCAGAAAGCCCGCTGCCGAATGCAGACCCGCGGCGCACCGCTCGCGTTGCGCCGCGTCATCGGGAAGCACGGTGAAGTACACGCCCGCATGCGCGTAGTCGGCGGAGAGTTCAACGCCCGTGAGGGTGAGCAATCCGATGCGTGGATCCTTGATTTCGCGCTGCAAAAGCAGCGCGAGCTCCTGCTGGATCTGCTCGGCGAGGCGCGCCTGCCGCGGCACCGAGGCCGACGAAACCGATCGACGTCGCACGGTGGGTATCAGAGCGTGCGCGCCACTTCCCTGATCTCGAAGACCTCGATCTGGTCGCCTTCCTTGATGTCGTCGTAGTTCCTGACCGAAAGGCCGCACTCGAAACCTTCCTTCACCTCACGCACATCGTCCTTGAAGCGCTTGAGGCTGTCGAGTTCGCCGGTGAAGAGCACCACCGAGTCGCGAAGCAGGCGCACCCTGGCACCGCGGCGCACAAGCCCCTCGAGTACCATGCAACCGGCCACGTTACCCACCTTCGACACCCGGAAGACCTGGCGGATCTCCACCAGGCCGATGATCTCCTCTTTGCGATCCGGCGACAGCAGGCCGGCCATCGCCGCCTTGATCTCGTCCACCGCATCGTAGATGATGTTGTAGTAGCGAATGTCCACGCCGTTGCCCTCGGCCACCCGCTTGGCCTGCTGGTCGGCACGAACATTGAAGCCGATCACCACTGCGTTCGATGCGACCGCCAGGTTGATGTCGCTCTCGGTGATGCCGCCAACCTGCGCATGGACCACCTGCACCTTGATTTCATCGGTGCTCAGCTTTTGCATCGCATGCACCAGGGCCTCCTGAGAACCCTGCACATCGGACTTGATGATGAGCGTGAGGCTCTTGGCCTGCCCCTCGGTCATGGTCTCGAAAATGTTCTCCAGCTTCGCAGCCTGCTGCCGGGCGAGCTTCACATCACGGAACTTGCCCTGTCTGAAGAGCGCGATTTCGCGTGCCTTGCGTTCGTCGGCCAGCGACAGGACCTCTTCACCGGCGCTCGGCACCTCCTGCAGGCCCTGGATTTCCACCGGAATCGACGGACCGGCCTCGTCGACCGGCTTGCCGCTCTCATCGAGCATGGCCCGGACCCGGCCCCAGGAACTGCCCGCGAGCACCACGTCACCCTTGTGGAGCGTGCCGCTTTGCACCAGCACGGTGGCCACAGGTCCGCGTCCGCGATCGAGGCGTGCCTCGATCACCAGCCCCTTGGCCGGAGCATCGCGCGGTGCCCTGAGTTCGAGCACCTCGGCCTGCAAGAGTACATTTTCGAGCAACTCGTCGATTCCCGCCCCGGTGCGCGCCGAAACTCCCACGAAGGGCGATTCGCCGCCGAACTCCTCGGGAACCACCTCGTGGACCACGAGTTCCTGCTTCACACGCTCGGGATTGGCCTCGGCCTTGTCGATCTTGTTCATGGCCACCACCAGCGGTACGCCTGCAGCCTTGGCGTGGGCAATGGCCTCCACCGTCTGCGGCATCACGCCGTCGTCGGCGGCAACCACGAGAATCACGATGTCGGTGGCCTTTGCGCCCCGTGCGCGCATTGCGGTGAAGGCCTCGTGGCCCGGCGTGTCGAGGAACGTGACCACACCGCGGTGGGTGCGCACGTGGTAGGCACCGATGTGCTGGGTGATCCCGCCCGCCTCCCCCGCGGCAACCTTGGTGCGGCGGATGTAATCGAGGAGCGAGGTCTTGCCGTGGTCCACATGGCCCATCACCGTCACCACCGGGGGTCGGCTGGTGAGTTCCGCGTCGTGGTCGGGGACCAGGTCGAGCATCGCCTCCGGATCGTCGAGCTTGGCAGCGAGGGCCTTGTGGCCAAGTTCCTCCACGACAATCATGGCGGTTTCCTGGTCGAGCACCTGGTTGATCGTGACCATCTGGCCGAGCTTCATCAGGTGCTTGATGACCTCGGAGGCCTTGACCGACATCTTGTGTGCAAGGTCGGCCACCGTGATCGTTTCGGGAACATGAATGTCGCGCGCCACGAATTCGGCAACACCTTGCGGCTGGTCGTGGCGCTCGCTGTGAGGACGCCGCCCACCGGCCCGCGAGGCCCGCCAGGCGCTGGTGCCCATCGAGGTATCGCCGCGGGTCTTGAGCGCGCGTCGCTTGGAAGCCTCGTCGGCCCAACTCGAGGAGAGCTTCTCCGACTTGAGATGCTTGCGGCCCTGGGAGTCCTTGGCATCCTTCTCCTTGGGTTTGGCCGGCGCAGTCCCCGGCTTGCCGTCGGCTGCCTTGGCCGCCGTGGGCTTGTGCAGAGTGCCGGTGGTTGCCTCCTTGCGCGATGGGTCGGACGATTTCGCCGCGGGCCCGCCGTGCCGCGCAAGCGAACCAGGTGCGGCGCCGGGTGAGGCACCAGGCGTGACGCCGGGTGAGGCACCAGGCGTGACGCCGGGAGCAGCGCCGGACGCGGCCCCGGGCACCGTAACGGGCGCAGATCCAGGTGTGGCCCGAAGCGCCACGCCAGATACCTGTCCGGGGCCGGCGGGCGCAGCGGCGCCCGGTACCACCACGGCCACCGATCCACTTGCCTGGCCGGCAGCCCCAACGCCGGCTGTTGCGGTGCCAGGGCCTGATGCGGCGAGCGCTGCAGGCGTGGCGCCAGCCTCCGCTGCGGGGCTGGCCGGCTGCGCCGCTGCGGCCTGGGCGAGCCTGGCAGCAGGCTTGCGCTGGAGGCTCATCAGTCGGTTGATCTCGGCAACCTCGCTTTCCACCGCGCGTCGCGCCCGGGCCTGCGCCTCGGCGGCCTCCTTGGCGCGCCGAGCCTCCTCGAGCGCAGCCGCGGTCTCCGCCTGTGCGCGAGCCTTCAGATCCTCGTGCTGCGCAAACTCGAGCGTTGCCAGCCGCTCACGTTCGCGACGGGCGTCCTCCTCGCGGGCGGCCGCCTCGGCGGCGGCCTGCGCCTCGCGTTCGCGCTCGCGTTCGAGGCGTTCCTGCTTTTCGCGCAACTCAGCCGCCTGACGCTCGAGCAACTCATGCTGATGCCGCTCCTCTTCGGCCCGGGCCGCCAATTCCTCGGGCGAAAGCAATTCTGGCTGCGCAATCGGGTCGGCCAGCGTGGGCTCCGGGGCATCGCGCTTCACGAAAACCCGCTTCTTGCGGACCTCGACCTGGATGGTCCTCGCCTTGCCCGTGGCGTCGGCCTGCTTGATCTCGCTCGTCTGCTTGCGCGTGAGTGTGATCTTGCGCTTGACCACGTCCTCCGAGCCGTGCGCCCTGCGCAGGGAACTTAGCAACTGCTCCTTGTCGGTTTCCGACAGGGGGTCAAAGGCCGACAGCTTGGCGACCCCGGCGGCCTGAAGCTGCTGCAGCAACACGTCGGCAGGCATCTTCAGCTCGGCTGCGAAATTGGCGACGTTGTTCACGGACATAGGGACTTCCTGAAAATGGGAACCGGAAGACCGGCAAGTTTGATCCTTGGATACATTTCGGCAACTACCCGCAGCGACCCCGCCCTCATTGCGCCTCGTCGGCGAACCAGTGGGCACGCGCCTTCATGATCAGGTCCCGCGCCCGCGCCTCTTCGATCCCGCTTGCCTCCTGCAGCTCATCGACCGCCAGTTCGGCAAGCTCGTCGCGGGTGTGGATCCCGGCGTCGGCGAGCTTTGCGGCCAGATCGCGGTCCATCCCCTCGAGCCCAAGCAGATCCTCGCTGCTGCGATCGATCTTCTCTTCCTTCACGATCGCCTCGGTCAAAAGCACATTGCGCGCACGGGTTCGCAACTCGTTGACCGTGTCCTCGTCGAAGGCATCAATCTCGAGCATCTCGTTGATGGGCACGTAGGCCACCTCTTCCACGCTAGTGAAGCCCTCGTCGATGAGGATGTCGGCCACCTCCTCATCCACATCGAGCTTGCCCATCAACGCCTTGCGTACCTGGGTCCGCTCGGTCTCGGACTTCTGAGCCGACTCCGCTGCCGTCATGATGTTGATCGTCCAGCCGGTGAGTTCAGAGGCGAGCCTCACATTGCGGCCCCCGGTGCCGATTGCCAGCGCGAGGTTGTCCTCGTCGACCACCACATCCATCGAGTGCGACTCCTCGTCGACCACAATCGACGAGATGTTGGCCGGGGCCAAGGCCCCGATCACGAACTGCGCCGGATCGTCGGACCAGAGCACGATATCCACCCGCTCGCCGGCGAGTTCCTGGGTTACCGCCTGTACCCTCGACCCGCGCACGCCTACGCAGGTGCCGATAGGATCCACCCGTCGGTCGTGGCTCAGCACACCGATCTTGGCCCGCACACCGGGGTCGCGGGCGGCGGCCTTGATTTCGAGCAGCCCCTGCTCGATTTCGGGGACTTCGTTGGAGAAGAGGTACTTGATGAACTCCGGCGAAGTCCTCGAGAGAAGGAGTTGCGGACCCCGGCCCTCGCGGTTGACGCGCAGGATTGCAGCCCTCACCCGGTCGCCGGTGCGCAGATTCTCCTTCGGGATCATCTGGTCGCGGTGCAGCCGCGCCTCGAGTTTCCCCGACTCGATCACGGCGCCTTCGCGATCCACACGTTTCACGGTTCCTGACACGATGGGATCGTTGCGCGCGAGATAGTCGCTGATGATCTGTTCGCGCTCGGCATCCCGGATCCTCTGCAGGATCACCTGCTTGGCAGCCTGCGCTCCGATCCGCCCGAGGTCGATCGCCTCGAGGCCCTCTTCGATGTAGTCGCCAAGTTCCACATCGCTCACCTGCTTGCGCGCCTCCGACAGGATGATCTGCAGGTCGTGGTCCTCGAGTTCACCATCGGCCACAACCAGCCAGCGGCGGAAGGCCTCGTAATCACCGTTGGCCCGGTTGATCTGCACCCTCACGTCAACCTCGTCCTTGAAGAGCCTCTTCGTTGCCGAGGCAAGCGCCAGTTCGAGCGCCACAAAGACGGTCTCGCGCGGCACGTTCTTTTCGCGGGCCAACGCATCCACCAACAGCAAGACCTCCCGACTCATGCTCATCTCTCCCGATCTCGGGGCGCACAGCGCTGTGCACCATCGTCAAACCCACCCTTGCAAACCCTCGCAGGACGTCCAACCGGGGTCACGGCACGCAGCAGGTGGGGTGTGCGCGTGCCTGCTGCGAAACGGGCTGCAGCGTTCAGAATTCCAGTTGCGGCACAAGCCGCGCACTCTCCAACTCGTCGAGTCGGAAACACAAGGCCATCGGCATCACCGCTTCGGCGGGGTCGGCGGGCGCCTCCAGTCCCGCTACCCCGGGAGCCTTGCCCTTGCGCCCAGGGGTTTCGCCCTTGCGCCCGGGGGTTTCGCCCTTACGCCCGGGGGTCTTGCCCGGGCGCGCACCTGCGTGGGCAGGTTTATGCGCCGGGGGGGAACCGGCGTTGAGCACCAGGGCCCAACGCTTGCTTTCGTTCCCGGGCTCAGGGCTTTCCGAATCCTGAGGCCTCTGCGCGTCTGGCATCGACGCCACGAATTCCGCGCCGAGCGAGCTGACCGGGACGAGCGTGCCCTCCCACTGACGTCGCCCCTTCAGAAGCTCGCGCAGGCGTACGCGCACCTGACAACCCTGAAAACGCTCGAAGTCGCGCAGGCTCTTCAACGGCCGATCCAGTCCAGGCGAGGAAACCTCGAGGCGACGGTAATCGAGATCCGCAACCATGAGCAGCTGTCCAAGCTGCCGCGACACATTCTCGCAATCATCGATCGTGATACTTCTCCTCAGGTCTGCGGGCCAGTCGATGAAAATACGGATCAGGCCTGCAGCAACCTCGAGGTCGACGAGTTCGTAGCCCCAGGGCAACAAGGCTTCCTCCGCGAGCCGACGCAACACCACCAGCGACAGCCGCGCGGGCTGCGCTGAAGCGATACTGCGCAGGGGCCTTGGTTGCTTCGCCAACTGAACGAGAGTCCTGCAAAAAAAAAGGGCTGAATCCAGCCCGTCGTTGTCGATGTGGTGGGGTTGGACGTGGGGAAGTCACGCGCGCATTGCCCAGTCCCGACAGCATTCGAGTATAGCTTCCTCAGCCCGGCTTGGGCGCTGTACGGCCCGTTTTTTTTCTGCCCCGCGAGGGCTTCGGGCCAAAAGCGCCCTGCTTCGAAGGGCTGGCCGCCCCCCCACCAGGCTTGGGCCCCCGCTGTGGAAAGGCACCCGCTCCCATACCCCCCTGGGGTGGCTGGTAGACCCCGGGAGCAAGATTGAATACCGCCCCCGCATGACGACGCTTCTTCCTGGCCGCTGGCTCGCCCGACAGCTTGCCCGGCGGTCGAAGACCCGCAGGCAGCGCGCTCGGGCTGCGCAGTGACTTTCGCAGGCCCCGGGTGATGCCTTCGAGATGTGCGTTGGCGTTGCGCGGTTGCCATTCCTCGTCGTGGTGCTCGTCGGCCTCCTCCGGATCGTCGGCATAGCGCGGCAGATAGGCTGCCGGATCAAAGCCGGGCGGTGGCGCATCGTCGAGCTCGGGGTCGATCGCATCCGTATCGTGCTCCGGATCATCGTCGTGCCGCACCCCAAGCCGGCTTGCGCCCTGCCCGCCCATACGGTGCGCTGCGCCGGCGCCTTGATCGGGTCGGGAAACCACTGCTGCGCTGGGCTGCACGGGGGTCATCGTGTCTCGCACCGGGGAAGCGTCCGTGCCTGCCTTGCCCGGGTATGGCTGGCGGTGGGAAACGCCAGCAGGGCCTGTGCCCTGTGCCTCGGCGTTGCGCAGAAACTCCTGCAGCCTTCGCACCTCGGCCTCGTCGAGCTCCACGTACCGCGCCCTCACAAGCCCCTCAGGCAATCCAAGCGGCCCGAAGCGGATGCGCGCGAGGCGGCTCACCGTGAGGTTGACTGCATCGAAAAGTCGCCGGATCTCGCGGTTGCGACCCTCCGCCAGGGTAACGCGGTACCAGTGGTTGGCACCATCGCCGCCCACATCCTCGAGGCTGTTGAAGCGTGCCTGCCCGTCGTCGAGACTCACCCCTTCGAGCAGTCGGGCACGGGTGTTGTCGTCGATACGCCCGAGAATACGTACCGCGTACTCGCGCTCCCATCCGTAGCGCGGATGCATCAGCCGGTTGGCAATGTCGCCGGACGTGGTGAAGATCAGCAACCCTTCCGTGTTGAAGTCGAGCCTGCCCACAGCCACCCAGCGCGCACCCTTGAGCCGTGGCAGCCGATGAAACACCGTGGGGCGCTGCTCCGGATCGTCGCGGCTGCAGATCTCGCCCGAGGGCTTGTGGTAGAGCAACACACGGGGCGGCGCTGGCTGCACCTTGCGCGGAAGCGTCCGCCCGTTGATCCGCACCTGATCGTTCGGGCCTATACGCTGCCCAATATGCGCGGGCAGTCCGTTGACTGAAATCCGCCCCGCGAGGATCAATTCCTCCATATCGCGCCGCGATCCGATCCCGGCATCGGCAAGGACCTTTTGCAGCTTGAGCCCGGCGGCCTCGGGATCGGCTGTGTGCCTCGGCTGCAGAGGAGGGACGATACTTGCAGCCTGGGTGCGAATCGGAAGCGGATCGGCCTCGGCCTCTGGCGGGCGCTCACGTCGTGGCGGCTTGCCACGGCCCTGCGGGCGGTTTCCGCCCTCGGGCGCGCCGCCTGGACCAGGCCGGGGCCGAGGCTGCCCGTCAGCCTGGCCGGATGTCGATCCGTCGTGGCGGGCCTGCTGGCCGTCTGCGAACCCCGGACCCTTCTTGCGCGGACGTGGGCCGAAGGGACCGCGCCGGCGTTTTGGATGATCGCTCGACCCGGCCCCAGGGGCCAAAGCCTCCGGGGGCCCGCTTCGCGAGGACCGCGTCGGATCGTCGGGGGGAAGACTCATGCAATGGCTCCTTTTGGCGCTTCGAGCGTGGCTGTGAGGCGCTCATCCCGCTGCTGGCGTGCGGAACTGTCGGCAGATGGGGTGTTGAGGGCTGGCAGTTGCGCAAGCGATTGCAGACCGAGATCGTCGAGAAACTGCCGGGTCGTTCCAAGGAGCGCCGGACGGCCAACCACCTCCTTGTGTCCGAGGGTCTCGATCCAGCCTCTCTCCTCGAGGGTCCTCAGGACCTGCGCTGAAACCGTAACCCCGCGGATCGACTCAATGTCGCCGCGGGTGACCGGTTGTCTGTAGGCAATGATGGCAAGTGTTTCCATGACTGCACGTGAATACCTGGGCGGCTTCTCCGGGTTGAGCCGCTGCAGGAACGGTGCGAGCTGCGGGGAACTCTGAAAACGCCACCCGCCGGCGAGGCAAACCAGCTCAAGACTCCGCCCCCTCCAGGCGAGGCGCAAGTCCTCGAGAAGCTGCCGTAGCGTGTCGCTGCCAACCGCGTCGTCGTAGAGCGATCGCAGTCGTGCAAGGCTAAGGGGCTCGCGCGAAGTGAGCAGAGCAGCCTCGAGTATTCGTGTTGCCTCAATCGTATTCATGTGATTCGAAGATTGGTTCGTTGTGGTTGAGCCCGGAGCACGATGGCCTCGCACCTGGAGCCTTCGACCGGCGCAAGCCTGCAACCGAAGTGATCCCCGGGACCGCAGTGAGCCCCGCTCGACATCACGGCCTTCCGGCGCTGGCTTGCGCTGCGTCTGCCACGGCGCGGGTCGCGGGGAACCGGAACCAACCCTTCGACGCCCTCAATGGACTCGATATCCTCAACGGACTCACCGCCCTCGATGGACTCGATGCCCTCGGGTTGCTCCCTCGATGCCCCTGATGACTTTCGCTGTGTGCCTGCGTGGTTCGGACAGGCAATGCAGGCCGGACCCCCAAACAGCCGGATCCCGGCGCTCTTCCAGATCGCCACGCTCAGGGCCCGAGATGCCCGGATACCTGGGCTCGGATACCTGGGCTCGGACACCACCGGGTGCACTGGCCCTTCACGCCTGCGGAGGGTTGCGGGGGCAGGATTTGAACCTGCGACCTTCGGGTTATGAGCCCGACGAGCTACCGGGCTGCTCCACCCCGCGTCAGTTGGCGGCCAGTGTAACAGAAGGGTCTCGGGCAGGATAAACTGGCCGAAGCACAGTCGGGAAGTGTTCCGCGAAGCTGCGAGCGACCTGCCCGGTTCACCCAGCGATGCATCAACGGCCCAAGACTCCACCCTCTGATCGATGAACTTTTGCTCGGGATGCGGAAACAAGGTCCACCAGGCTGTCCCGCCTGGTGACAACCGTGTGCGGTGGTGCTGTGCGCATTGCGGTGCGATCCACTACCAGAACCCCAACGTGGTCGTGGGCACCGTCAGTACCTGGGCCGAAGAGATCCTGCTTTGCCGACGCGCGATCGAACCGCGCTACGGTCTGTGGACCTTGCCCGCGGGTTTTCTTGAAAACGACGAAACCACCGCCCAGGGCGCAGAACGCGAGACCCGCGAGGAGGCCGGTGCTACGATCGAACTCCTTCGCCCCTACGCCATGATCGACGTCCCACATGTAAATCAGGTGCACCTCTTTTATCGCGCAAGAATGCTCCATCCGGAACTCGACCCGGGCGAAGAGAGCCTCGAAGCGCGGCTGTTTCAGGTTGCCGACATCCCTTGGGACCACATCGCGTTCCGCACCGTGGAAAAGACCCTCCGCTGGTTCATCGACGACCTTGCGGCAGCGCAGCCGGATCACCTTGCGCCGATCCACTACGATGCGATTACCCTGGGTTTACGCCCACGAGGCACTCCCTGACGCTTCGCTGGCCCTTCGGGAACCCGACGGGCTGCTCTGTGCCGGCGGCGATCTCTCAGCGAGCCGCCTGCTTGAGGCCTACCCGCGCGGAATCTTTCCGTGGTACAGCGAAGGTCAGCCAGTGCTCTGGTGGAGCCCCGACCCGCGCATGGTGCTGTTGCCCGCTCACTTTCGGATGCACCGGTCGTTGCGCAAGCGCAGGAGGCAACTCTGGGCGCAGGGGGGCTGGGAGGTGCGCATCGATGCCGACTTCGCTGGCGTGATGCGCGCCTGTGCTGCCCCGCGCAAGGACCAGAACGGCACCTGGATCACGCCTCGGATGATCGATGCCTACTGCGCACTCCACCGCATGGGCTACGCCCACTCGGTGGAACTATGGCAGGAGGATCGCCAGATGGCCGGTCTCTACGGCGTGAGTATTGGGCGGATGTTCTTCGGCGAGTCCATGTTTACCCGGGTGGCCGACGGATCGAAACTCAGCCTCGCCGCGCTGGTGGTATGCCTCGATCAGTACGATTTCCGGATGATAGACTGTCAGCAACAGACGAACCATCTGGCGCGGTTGGGCGCCGGTCCGATGCCGCGCGCCGAGTATCTGACCAGGATTGCCCACCTGTGTGCGCTCCCGGCGCCGAGATGGTCGGAGATTCGCATCGACTGGTCATGACTCGCCCGCACGAAGCACCCTTTTCCACGCTGCAGTTCTACGCGACAGCACCCTACCCCTGCAGCTATCTGCCGAACAGGAACGCCCGCTCGCAGGTGGCCACGCCCAATCATCTGGTTCACCACGAGGCCTACAGCGAGCTGGTGCGCGTTGGGTTTCGCCGCAGCGGGGTGTTTACCTACCGCCCGTGGTGCGACGACTGCCGCGCCTGCGTCCCGGTGCGGGTGATCGTGGCGTCGTTCAAGCCGAGCCGCAGTCAGCGGCGGGCATGGACCAGCCACTCCGATCTGAACGCCCAGTTCGTGCCCCTCACCTTCTCCGACGAGCACTACAGGCTTTACCTGCAATACCAGCGCCAGCGCCACCCTGGCGGCGGGATGGACCAGGACAGCCGCGAGCAGTACGCACAGTTCCTGCTGCAGAGCCGCGTGCGCACCCATCTGATCGAGTTCCGGGATCCGCGCTCGGAGGTGTTGCGGATGGTCTCGATCGTGGACGAACTTGCCGACGGCCTGTCCTCGGTCTACACCTTCTTCGATGCCGCACACCCACGATCCAACTTTGGCACCTACTGCATCCTTTGGCAGATTCGTTGGGCGCTCAGCCGGGGCCTCACCCACCTCTATCTCGGCTACTGGATCCGCGAGAGTCCCAAGATGTCCTACAAGGCCACCTTCCGGCCTGTGGAGGGTCTGCACCAGGGTCGCTGGATCCCGCTGTCCCACTACCCCGAAACGCGCGCCCCGGGATGAGGGCGAGGGGTCCTGCCTCCCTGCGGCCGTGATCGACTGGTATCCGGTCGCCCGCAAGTTCCTGTTTCACCTCGAACCGGAGCAAGCGCACGACCTGGCGCTGCGTCAACTCGGCCGGCTGCATGATCTCGGACTTCTGCGGCATCTTGTTCCAGCGCAGGTGGCAGACCCCTGCGAAGTGATGGGGCTGTCGTTTCCGAATCGGGTGGGACTCGCGGCTGGACTCGACAAGGACGCGGCGCACATCGATGCTCTGGGAAGCCTCGGGTTCGGCTTCCTCGAGGTGGGTACCGTTACCCCGCAGGCGCAGCCCGGCAACCCCAGACCCCGGATGTTCAGGCTGGTGCGCGAGCGCGCACTCATCAACAGGCTCGGCTTCAACAACGACGGGCTCGACCGTTTCCTGGCCCAGGTCCAAAAGCGCCGCTGGAGGGGCGTGCTTGGGCTCAACATCGGCAAGAACGCCACGACGCCGATCGAGAGTGCCGCCGGCGACTACCTGCGGGGGCTGGACGCGGTCCATGCCTGGGCCGACTATGTCGCGGTCAACATTTCCTCACCAAACACCCGCAATCTGCGTTTACTGCAGCAGGAGCAGGCGCTCGATGCGCTCCTCCATGCGTTGCGCGCGCGCTGCGATCAACTCGACCGCGGGCGCGGGCGGCGCGTACCGCTGCTGGTGAAAATTGCGCCCGACTTCGAGGATGATGGCGTGGTGGTTGTGGCGCGGGCGCTGCTGCGCCACCGCATCGACGGCGTGATCGCCACGAACACCACAGTGTCGCGCGCGCAGGTGCAAGGCGCGATGCACGCCGCGGAAGCCGGTGGCCTTTCGGGGGCACCGCTCCTCGAGGCGTCCAACCGTGTGATTTCAAGTCTGCGGCAGGCACTCGGCCCGGGCTTTCCCATCATCGGCGTGGGCGGCGTGCTGAGCGCCGACGACGCTGCGGCAAAGATGCGTGCGGGTGCCAACCTGGTGCAGATCTACACCGGGCTGATCTACAGCGGCCCACGCCTCGTGCGTGACGCAGCCTTGCGCATCCGCGATGCAACGCCAACCGTGCACTGAGCCAGCTGGCCCGTTGCTGGACTTTGCTCCACCGCTGCAGGCTTCGGCCGGGTTGAACCTGCGTTTACAGCGCCTCAGCCACGCGGCCTTCGGCCTTCAGCCCATTGATGCCGGAAAGGCTTCGCCGAGGGCGCCGGCAGGTTCCGGTGGTCGGTCCAGCCTCCGGCCCCGGGGATCCTTCGGATCGACGCGGCAGGACCACCCATCCAGCGCAACACCTGCGATCCTGCGCGCGTCGCCCAGCGATAGAGCGCCGGACGCCGCGCCACATAAGCCCAGAGCGCCAGACCGAGCCGCTCCGACCAGGGTCGCAGACCACGCTCGAACTGCCTCTCGCGCAGCTTGCGCAGGAGGTCCGGCAGCGGGATCTTCATCGGACACACCACATGACACTCGCCGCACAAGGTGGCCGCCTGAGGTAGGTCGAGTGTCTTTTCGAGTCCAACGTAGGCTGGCGTGAGTACCGAACCCATCGGTCCGGGATAGACCCAGCCGTAGGCGTGCCCCCCAACCTTCTGGTAGACCGGACAGTGGTTCATACAGGCACCGCAGCGGATACAGCGCAACATGTCCTCGAAATCGCCGCCGAGGAGGCCGCTTCGTCCGCCGTCGACCAGGACAACATAGGCATGCTCCGGGCCGTCGGTTTCGCCCGGTGCGCGGGCACCGGTGAGGATCGAAAAATAGTTCGACATCGATTGCCCGGTCGCCGAGCGGGGTAGCAAGCGCGCAACCACCGCGAGGTCCTCGAGCGTTGGCAACACTTTCTCGATGCCCGTAACCGCCACATGCACCCGCGGAAGCACGGTGCACATGCCCTCGTTGCCCTCGTTGGTGAAGAGCGCCACCGACCCGGTTTCCGCGATCAGGAAGTTCCCGCCGGATACGCCCATGTCGGCCGACAGGAAGTGGGGCCGCAGGAACTCCCGCGCTTCACGGGTCATCTGTCCAACCTCGTCGAGCCTCGGCCGCTGATGCACCCGGGCGAAGAGGTCGGAAACCTCGTCCTTATCCTTGTGCAAGACCGGGGCAACGATGTGTGAGGGCGGTTCGTTGTTGTTGATCTGCAGGATGTATTCGCCGAGATCGGTCTCGACAGGCTGAATGCCGGCAGCCTCCAGCGCTCGGTTGAGTGCCATTTCCTCCGACACCATCGACTTCGACTTGGTGACCTTGCGCACCTGATGGCGCTTGGCGATCGCCACAACCAGCCTCGAGGCCTCTGCGGGCGTCTGCGCCCAAAGCACAGTGGTACCCCGGCGGGTAGCCTCCTGCTCGAAGCGCTCGAGCCACACATCGAGGTCGGCAAGCGCACGCTTGCGGCGCTGCACTGCGTCTTCACGGGTATTCTCGAAGTCATCGAGTTCGGCGATCGCCTGGGCGCGACCCGCCACCCACTTGGTGGAGAGCTTCTTCAGGTTGGCTTGCAGTCGCAGGTCTGCAAGTTTCTGGCCGCTTCGAGCCTTGAAGTGCATGGATTGGACCTGCATCAGTTTCCTCCTGCCGCGTGCACCAGCACCTCCGCCACATGCATCACCCGGGTCGTCGCATCACCGCTTCGGCGAAGCCGACCCTCGAGGTGCAGCATGCAACCCACATCCCCCATCGCCACGCAGGGCGCACCGGTTGCGCTGATCTGCGCAAGCTTCTCATCGGCGATCGCAGCACTCACATGTCCGTACTTCACCGAAAAGGTGCCTCCGAAACCGCAACAGGCCCGCGCATCGCCCATTTCGCGCAAATCAAGGCGCGGCATGGCCTGGAGCAGTTGCCGCGGCTGATCACGCACACCGAGTTCGCGCAGTCCGCTGCAGGAATCGTGATACGTGATCGCACCCGCATAATCACCTGGCGGCTTGTGCATTCCACACACGTCCACCAGAAAGCTCGTGAGTTCCCAGGTGCGTTCGCACACGGCAAGCATGCGGCTGCGCAGATCCGGATCGGAACTCACGAGTTGCGGATAGTGCACGCGGATCATCCCCGCGCAGGATCCGCTCGGAACAACAATGTAATCGTAGCGCTCGAATTCAACGACCCAACGTTCGGCAAGATCCCGCGCACTAGGGCTGTCACCTGCATTGAAGGCCGGCTGCCCGCAACAGGTCTGCCCCTCGGGCACCTCCACCTGGCAACCAGCATCCTCGAGCAGCCGTACCGCCGCGAAGCCCACTTCAGGCCGCATCACGTCGACAAGGCAGGTGAAAAAGAGTCCCACCCGCAGCGTGGCGGGCGAAGACGCGCGTGGTCCTGATCCCGCAGGGCTGCCAACCGGGGGGCCGATGTGATGCTCCACCTTGCGTCGGTGGATCGGCATGGAGGCGCTCCTCTCAGGCGTTGACGCGCCGGCAACTGCCCGCGTAGTCATCGCAGGTGTAGCCATGAGGCCGCCGCTAGAGGATGCAGGCGGCACAAGGACCTTCGAATCAAAGGCTGCAGGGGTCGCCGTTGGCGCAACCCAGGGCGAGGGTGCGCCCGTTGCGGCAGCCGCGCCAGGCGCGGGATTCGAAGGCGCGGGGTCCGAAGGCGAGAGGACCGAAGGCGCGGGGTTCGAAGGCGCGGGGTCCGAAAGCACGGGGTCCGAAGGCGAGGGTTGCATGAAGTCGAGTTTGTTGGAGCTTTCTGTTGGACAGAACCCGTCCCTGGCAACCCCATGCGGTCTGGCCTGGGTCAGGCTTGCTTGCGGACGCCAGGTTCGGACGCCACGCCCGGAAACTACGACCTGACGCCACCACCGAGCCATGATCGTAGCCTTCGCCGGGGTTCGGTCGGGCTGGGTAGGGTCGGACCGGGCTGGGCATGAACCGCGCAGGGCCCGAGACGGGGGTGAACCAAACCTCACAGGGACCCTCGCCACCGCGCAACAAGGGACGACGACAGACACTGCGATCAAGGCCTCGTGGTATAAAAGTCACCGAATCATGCCACGTGCCGCCAATTCACGATCTGCGTTCCAGCACGCGCCTGAGGGTAGTCCGGCCCGGGTCGCCTCCCGCATGTCGATCAGGGAACAGGGCGTGCGCCCAACCACCATTCAGGTGATCGAACGCCTCGTGCGACTTCTGGATGTCTTGTCGCACTACAGCGATCCGGTTCCCCTCAAGACGCTCAGCAGGGCAACCGCGCTGCATCCTTCCACCGCCCATCGGATCCTCAACGATCTCGTCACTGCGCGGTTCGTCGAGCGGGTCGACACTGGGAGCTACCAACTCGGGCTGCGCCTGCTCGAACTCGGCAGTCTGGTCAAGGCGAGGCTGAACATCCGCGATGCGGCAACGGGACCGATGCGCGAGCTGCATCAGCGAACCTCGCAACCGATCAACCTCTCGATCAGGCAGGGCGACGAGATCGTCTATGTGGAGCGGGCGCTTTCCGAGCGATCGGGTATGCAGGTGGTTCGCGCAGTGGGTGGACGCGCGCCCCTGCACCTCACCTCGGTAGGCAAACTCTTTCTCGCCGCCGATGAGGTGAAGGCTGTGCGCTCCTACGCGATGCGTTCGGGTCTCGAGGGCTACACCGCCAACTCGATCACCGACCTCGCGCGGCTCGAGTTCGAGTTGGCCCAGGTGCGACGCCTCGGATTTGCGCGCGACAACGAGGAACTTGAACCCGGGGTGCGCTGCATTGCTGCGGGAATCTACGACGATGGCGCCAAACTGGTGGCAGGGCTTTCGATCTCGGCTCCCGCCGAGCAGGTGCGGGAGGAGTGGGTGGAGTGGTTGCGCGAGACCGCTGCACGCATCTCCTCGTCGCTCGGCCACGACGGGCCGGGGTCGAGACCCCGCGCCTGAAAGGCACAGCGACATCCGCAAAAGAATCCTCGGCTGCGCTACCCGCGTTCAGCTATGCGATTCGATCCAGCTGCGCAGACGCTGGGCGTCGCCGAAGCGCGCCAGCTTTTGCCTTGCGTCGAGCAACACCATCACCATCTGTCGCCCCTCGATCCGCACCTGCATGACCAGGCAATTCCCCGCCTCTGAGATAAAGCCGGTCTTCTGCAACTCGATCTCCCACTTGGGGTTGTCGGTGAGCCGGTTGGTGTTGCGGTAGGCAAGGGTGGAACGCCCGGAACCCACCTGCAGACCGGGCGAAGTGGAGTACTGGCGAATCAACGGATACTCGCCGGCTGCCTGCACCATCAGGGCGAGGTCCTTCGCAGTGGAGACATTGCGGCTCGAGAGGCCCGTGGGTTCGGTGAAACGGGTGGAGGTCATCCCGAGCTGCTTCGACTTTCCGTTCATCGACGACACGAAGGCCTGCAAGCCGCCCGGGTAGTTGCGACCGAGCGCGCTCGCAGCACGATTCTCGGAGGACATCAGCGCCAGATGGAGAAGTTCGCCGCGGCTCAGGCGGGAACCGATGCGAAGCCTCGACCGGGTGCCCTTTTCAGTATCGATATCGTCGTTGGTAATCTCGATGATCTCGTGCAGATCCTGACCGGCGTCGATCACAACCATCGCAGTCATCAGCTTGCTGATCGATGCAATCGGAAGCGCAACCTCTGCGTTCTTCTGAAACACTACCCGCCCGTTCTCCGCTTCCATCACGTAGGCCACCGACGAGCGCAAGTCGAGCGGATCATCGGTTTCGCGAAGCCCGAGGCGTTCCCCGTTGGAAGGTCGACCCTCTGGCTGGGCAGTTGCCGCGCCGGCGGCCGCAGCCGCCGTTGAGGTCTTTGCTGCGGCTGCCGCTGCCGGACCTGAAGCGGCGGCCTTCGATGCTGCGGCAGCGGCGAGGGTCTTCTTCTTGTTGAGCATGCTCGGACCACGCCCGCGCACGTCCTTGCGTGCCGGGCGGGCGCCAAAGTTTCGTGCTGCCGGCGAGGCGTTGCCCGCAGAGCGCGACGATGTATTCGCGGATGACTTGGTTGAGGACTTCTTCGCATCCTTGTCCGGCGCAGTGCGCAGCGCAGGCTTTGCCCTGGATGCGGCGCTCTCGCGGTTGTCCTGGGCCTGAAGCGGCCCGAACGGAGCCAGAGCCAGCAGCGCGATCAGAAGGAGGGACAACCGCATCGAGCAAAGGGACAACCGCATCGCGCAAAGGGACGACCGCATTGACCGAAGGTTCAAGCTGCCCTCGCCTCGCAGAAACGGGCAAAGCTGCGCGCGGACACCCGTTCGGTCTCGAGACGATTCTCCACCGCATCGCCCCGGGCATAGCCGAGCGCCATGCCACAAACCAGCGCCTGATCGTCACGCAAGTCCAGAAAGCGTTCGACCACCCCCTGTACCGTCAGCCAGGCAGCCTGCGGGCAGGTGTCGAGACCATGACCACGCGCGGCCACCATGATCGACTGGAGAAACATGCCGTAGTCGAGCCAGCTTCCCTGGCACAGCACCCGGTCGATGCTGAAGAAAAGCCCCACCGGGGCATCGAAGAACGCATAGTTGCGCGCGTGTTGGCGATGCATGGCCTCCTTGTCGCCCTTTGCGATGCCGAGCAGCGCATAGAGGTCGTAGCCCACCTTGCGCCGCCGCTCCAGGTAAGGTGACACCCACTTGAGCGGATAGTAGTCATAGGGCTTGGGCTGTGCGGCGAGCACTTCGGGGTTGTCAAAGGCGGCAAGCGCCTGCTCAACCAGTTGCTGCAGCGCCGCCCCGCGAAGGATGTGCACTTGCCAGGGCTGCGTATTGGTGCCCGAGGGGGCCCGGGAAGCAACCTCGAGCAAGTGGAGGATGAGTTCATCGGCCACTGGCTTGTCGAGAAAGGCACGGATCGAGCGGCGCGAAAGGATGGCCTGATCCACCACCGAAGCGGCGACGCCCGTGCGCAGGGACAAATCCTGCGCAGGAACATCAGCCCCGCCAGGAGGCGAAGCCGCACCCTTGCTCGACGGGCTGAAAGGGTGGGAGGATGTGGTCATAGGCATGATTTCCCGGGTTCAGGGCTCTGCACCCGTAATTCAAGCAAGGCCTTGCGAAGCGCACCCGGAAGGGGTGTGGGGCGCCGGGTGTGGCGATCCACATACACATGCACAAAGTGGCCTTCGGCAACCGCCTCGGTTGCGGGGTCGAGGGGTTGTGTGGGTTGCATCGCCTGCAACTCCAGCGCGGGAGCGCTTTTGGCAGCGGCGCCCCCATCGGTCGATCGCTCAGCGGCGCCCTCGGTGGATAGCTCAGCGGCCCCCGCCCCAGTGGATCGCTCAGCGGCCCCCGCCCCAGTGGATCGCTCAGCCGCCCGGAATAGGCCGATGGCGTAGCGCACGCTGCTGTTGCCAAGGTGGTCAACCCTTACTGCCGCAACCACCAGATCAGGAAAGGCGATGGGCGCGAAGTAGCGGCAGGAGGTTTCCACGACCAGACCGATCACCGCACCGCAGTGGATGTCGAGCACTTTGCGTTCGATGAGGTAGCGGTTGACCGCAG
>Ga0194129_10000837_pt1 | contig 55713 bp, 98 predicted proteins | sample TA2KigCa35mmetaG_FD_150862 | JGI IMG/M metagenome (GOLD analysis project Ga0194129, IMG submission 150862) | Freshwater microbial communities from Lake Tanganyika, Tanzania - TA2015038 Kigoma Deep Cast 35m | ecosystem: Environmental > Aquatic > Freshwater > Lake | place: Tanzania: Lake... | reverse complement strand
ACCCGAGCGATTTCGTCATGCAGAACACGTCGATGGTCATACGGCGGCTAACCCCGCTGGAGTGCGAGCGCCTGATGGGGTGGCCCGACGACCACACCAAGCACGACGCCGACGGCAAGGTAATCCCGGACACCCAGCGCTACAAGATGTGCGGGAACGGCGTCGCCTCGCCGGTGGCGAGATGGGTCGGGCAGAAACTCAGGGACTTCTACCTAGGGCAGCAGCCCTGAGGTCTCGGGACCCGTCGCACCATTATCGGGCCCGGATCCTTCTTCTCCTCTTTCTTCGGCTCGTCCTTCGGCGGCTCCGGGTTCGTCGTCATGCTCCCATTGTCCCACACCAAAGTGCCTTTCCAAGAGATTCAGGACCGCGGCGTTGGGGCTGTTGCCCCTCCCGATGAGATGCGACTCATCGGAGCCCCAGAAAAGCGCGGCCTCCTCGATTTCGCCGAAGATGTAGCCGGCAAAAAGGTCGCTCCACATGAATCCCGAATCGGCATTCGGCAGGGCATACCAAGTTCCGCCCTCGTGGACCCCCGAATACCTGGACTGGCTGACGATTATGGGGTATAATTTTACGAGATTGCTCACAAAAGCAGTCTAGTTAGGTCCGCCCCGAACTCGCTCGGAAATGTATTATTGAAACATGGTCATGCCAAAGAATTTTGACAACCCAGATGAGGCTTTTGCTATCGCAAAGGCGTGGGCCAAGCGCAGGGAGAACACCCTGCTCGGCGTGAATCGAAATATCCAAGATGGGCTAAAGAAAGATACGGAGAACCAAGATGACACGACCGAATGATCAAAGCGGAGACGATGCCGCCAAGTGGTGGAACGAGAGCAGCAAAGAGGAACTCGAGAAATTAGAGTTTTTCGCCAAGGAGTACGGCAAGGCCATGGGCAAGCCGGAGTCTGACGACGAGGACGACATGGGTCCGCCCGATCTGCCCGAGGACGATGAAGACATGGGCCCGCCAGATCTGCCCGAGGACGACGAAATGGCAGACGATGAGATGGCTCTGGAACCAACAGACCGGGAGATGGACATGCAGGCTCGCATGGCTTCCCGAAGGATGAGCGCCTCTCGTCGCCCCCGCAACAGGAGAATGGCGATGAGGGCGATGAAATCAGGCGAGACGCGAGACATCGCAAACAAGGCGCTCAGGGCCGAGATGGAACTCAAGAGGGCCTTCTCCCCGGAGAAGCGCCGCGACCTCGCAAAGAGCGGCATGGCGCTCCCCGACGGCTCGTTCCCGATCGTCACGACCGAAGACCTGAAGAACGCGATCATGGCGTTCGGCAGGGCAAAGAACAAGGCAGCGGCCAAGAGGCACATCATCAAGCGCGCCAAGGCGCTCAAGAAGGCCGACCTAATCCCCGATAATTGGGGCAAGAAGGACGCAAAGGGCTCGATGTTCATGTGCAAGGCCAGCGGGAAAGCCGTAATGGAACCCTGCGCCGAGTGCAAGGGCGGTTGCGCACCAATGGGCTACAAGGGCTCGATGTTCATGTGCAAGGCCAGCGGCAAAGGCGTGATGGAACCCTGCGCCGAGTGCAAGGGCGGTTGCGCGCCGATGGGCTACAAGGGCGACAAGATGCCGGCCGAACTGCTCGAGCAGTTCAAGAAGAAAAAGAAGAAGATCAGTTACGGCGAGAAGGAAGCGGAGATGGACGACGAGGAAATGACCTCGCCGATGAGCCGCGAAGAACTGATGGACCGTCTGTTCAAGAAGAAGAAGAACAAGCCGGCCGCCGAAGACGCAACCGAAGAATAAAGATATCCCAAAGAGGACTGCCAGGGGTAGCGACAAGTGCCTGCGAACCGGAAGGACATCTACTCGGCGATGCCCGTCAGCTCGTTCGGGGGGTTCGGCGGAGTAGAGCGCGAGAGCGAGATAGTCACCTCCCCGATGAGGAGCAACAACCCCAAGAAGAAGCGCAAGCGTCGCAAGGCCGATGAGCCGGAGATCAATAGCCTTGCGCAGAAGGCCCTGATGGAGTACTCCTTCGAGTCGGCATTCGTCAAGCGCCTAGACGACCTCGACGACGAGGCCCTCGATCTGCTGTTCCCCGAGGATGACCACGAGGCAGTGGATAAATTTGTCGCCCAGATCGACAACAAGTGGATTTTCGACACCGCCGGCGCCTTCATAAGGCGCGCATTGACAAACAGGCGCAGACGAAGGCGTGGGCGCCGAAAATCGCAAGACCCGGGCATGGATACGAAGGGCGGGCAGCAGGGGCCGTGCTGGCCCGGCTACAAGCAGGTCGGGATGAAGAGGGGCAAGGGCGGCAGGATGGTCCCCAACTGCGTGCCGGTGGAAGGCAAGTCCCTCGACAAGTGGTTCAAGGAAGATTGGGTGGATTTGTCTAGGCCCAAAAAGGGCGGCGGATTCGAGCCGTGCGGCCGACGGGATGCCAGCACCGGCAAGTACCCGAAGTGCGTACCAGCGGCAAGGGCCGCCAAAATGACGCCAGACGAGATCGCTTCTGCCGTAAGACGAAAAAGAAGGGCCGAATCCACGCGAACCCGCGTGGACAAGAAACCAATAAATGTTTCGACGTTGAAAAAGGACGCGAGGTTCGCCGTCGAGGAAAAGGCGGCAATACCGACCAACCCAGAACTCTACGCCAGGGTAAAAGCACAGGCCAAGAAAAAGTTCGACGTATACCCATCGGCGTACGCCAATGCTTGGCTCGTGAGGGAATACAAAAAGCGCGGTGGCAAATACAGGACAGGCAAAAAGACCCTCGGCAACGGCGATCTGTCCCACAAGGGTGCCGATAAGCCGCGCCTGCGCGACCCCAAGGGCGGCCTCACCGCAGCCGGTCGCGCGCACTTCAAGCGCACAGAGGGCGCGAACCTGAAGCCGGGCGTCAAGGGAGCGGCGGACACGCCGGACAAAATGAGACGCAAGGGCTCGTTCCTGACGAGGTTCTTCACGAACCCGTCAGGCCCGATGGTGGGCGAAAATGGAAAGCCGACTCGCCTCGCGCTCTCCGCCGCGGCGTGGGGCGAACCCGTGCCGAAGAACCGATCCGATGCCGCGAAACTGGCAGCCAAGGGTCGCAGGCTCCTGGAGCGTTACGAGAACACGAAAAAAAAACCGAAAAAGCGGTAATCGGATACTGATTATCAGATAACTTTATCCGTAAACTCGGTCACGGTGATAGTATCCGGAAATGATAAAAGTAGGAAACTGCATCGACCTAATGTCCGAGTTGCCGGACTGCTCGATAGACGCCATCGTCACCGACCCGCCCTACGAGCTCGGGTTCATGGGCAAGTCGTGGGATGCGAGCGGGATCGCCTACAACGTGGAGGTGTGGCGACAGTGCCTGCGCATACTCAAGCCGGGCGGCTACATGCTCGCCTTCGGCGGCTCGCGGACATACCACCGGCTCGCATGCGCGGTGGAGGATGCCGGGTTCGAGATACGCGACCAGATCATGTGGGTGTACGGGTCAGGCTTCCCGAAATCGTTGAATGTCAGCAAGTCCATTGAGGGACTTCTGACAACTGGTTCAGCGAACAAGACTGCGTTCAAGAACTTGTCAGGAGAACAGGTTGAACGTGGTAATTGGGGAATTTCAAAACAACAATTCACGCACGGTCAGCGTGACACGAACTATGACGAAACGGCTGGTGATACCCGTCTTGGCAAACTTGAACCAACGACCGACGCCGCAAAGCAGTGGCAAGGTTGGGGTACTGCACTCAAACCAGCGCACGAACCTATCGTGTTGGCTCGCAAACCGCTTGACGGTACGGTGGCGAACAACGTCCTGACGCACGGCACGGGCGGCATCAACGTAGACGGGTGCAGGGTGGGCGATGAAGTCCTGCCGGAACAGGTCGCCGGACAGGCGCAGATCGGAACTTTCGAGAGGTCAAACATGGTGACGCCCGAGAGGGTCGGCCGCTGGCCCGCGAACTTCATCCACGACGGGAGCGACGAGGTCCTCGAGTTGTTCCCGAACAGCAAGGGGGGCGCGTACCCGGCGAGGCGGGGAAACGCCGTCGCCACCTCGTTCGCGTCGGGCCAGGAGACCGAGGGAGGCTTCCGCAAGATGGGGGACGACGGATCCGCCGCCCGCTTCTTCTACTGCGCGAAGGCGTCCACGGCGGAGAGGAACGCCGGGCTCAAGGGCATGCCCAAGAAGAAGGCGGACACGCGCACCGACGTGGCCGCAGGGATATGGAAGGACATGAGTGCCCCGCACCAGAACCACCACCCGACCGTAAAGCCCGTCACCCTGATGAGGTACCTCGTCAGGCTCGTCACCCCGCCGAACGGGGTGGTGCTCGACCCGTTCCTGGGGTCGGGGACCACGGCCGTCGCGGCGATCCACGAGGGCGTGCGCTGGTTCGGCTTCGAGATGAATTCCGACTATGCCGAAATAGCATCGCGGAGAACCGATCATGCTATTGTGGCCCTATGCTCCACATCGGTAATTGCATAGATTTCCTCTCGCGGCACCCGGAGCACAGCTTCGACTCGATAGTCACCGACCCGCCGTACGAGCTGGGGTTCATGGGTAAGGCCTGGGACTCGACCGGCATCGCGTACAGCACCGAGCTCTGGCGGCAGTGCCTCAGGGTGCTGAAGCCAGGCGGGCACCTGCTCTCCTTCGGCGGGACGCGCACCTACCACAGGATGGCGTGCGCGATAGAGGACGCGGGCTTCGAGATACGCGACCAGATCATGTGGGTCTACGGCTCGGGGTTCCCGAAGTCGTTGAACATTAGCAAGGCGATTGACAAGGCGGCTGGTGCAGAACGGGAAATCATTGGTGAATCAAAGTATTCACAGCCAGCAAAAAGTGGTCATCACGGCGGCCTAACGGGAGACAACATTGTTTTTACCAATGAGCGATATACGCCGTTAATTACCGCATCTGCTACGGCTGAGGCTAAACAATGGGAAGGGTGGGGTACGGCGCTGAAGCCCGCGCACGAGCCGATTGTGATGGCACGCAAGCCGCTCATCGGCACGGTGGCGAGCAACGTCCTGAGCCACGGCACCGGCGGGCTGAACATCGACGGGTGCAGGGTCGGCACGGAGAGCATCTCCACGCACCACGCGCCGGCGGGGACGTTCGCCGGCGGCGAGATAGGGCGCGGGAGCGACACCGGCTCGTACGCGAACCACCAGGGCCGCTGGCCCGCGAACTTCATACACGACGGCTCCGAAGAGGTGTTAAATTTATTCCCCGATCTCGGCAAGTCGCAGGGCGGGCGCATAGGCAAGAAGTCCCAGTCGGCGGTCTCCGTAGTCCCGGCCGGCAGGTACGAGGCGGGCGACCCCGGCTACGGCGACTCCGGCTCGGCGGCGCGGTTCTTCTACTGCGCCAAGGCCTCGACATCCGAGCGGAACCTCGGGCTCGACGACCTGCCCGACCGCAGGCAGGACGAGGACGACTACGAGAGGGCCGGCACGACCAACCCGCGCAACAGGTCGCAGAAGCTCAGGAGGAACCACCACCCGACGGTCAAGCCGCTCGCGCTGATGCGCCACCTCGTGCGGCTGGTCACCCCGCGCGACGGCACGGTGCTCGACCCGTTCCTGGGGTCCGGCACGACGGCGGTTGCGGCCATACACGAGGGCGTCGGCTGGGCGGGGTGCGAGGCGAACGAGGAGTACGCGGAGATAATCAGGGCGAGGGTCGCCTCGGCGACGGGGCGCGCGTGAGGCCAGCCGTCCACCTGAGGAGGGGGCTCGACGTAGGGGACGTGCCGCCGACGCCGACCGACCGGGGCGCGCGGGCGGCGCTCGGCCGCACCGAGCTCATGCTCCTGCGCGAGGCCGGGGCGCGCGGCTTCCCGATGGCGTTCTCGCGCGAGCAGGGCGGCGCGCTGGTGCAGAACATATACCCGGTCAGGGAGTCGGAGGCGAGGCAGATATCCTCGTCGTCCAGGGCGCAGCTGGGGCTGCACACCGAGGCGGCGTTCCACGAGCACAGGCCGTCGGAGGTGCTGCTCCTGTGCCTGAGGGGCGACCCGGCGGCGGCGACCACCTACGCCGAGGCCGACGAGATCGCGGCGGCGCTCGGGGACGGGGCGCTGGCGGCGCTCTCGCAGAGGAGGTTCGTGACGTCTGTGGACGAGAGCTTCATGTCCAACGGGGAGCCGGACTCGCAGACGACCTGCAGCGTGATGACGAGGAGGGGCGGGGCCTGGACCATACGGTACGACGAGGCGCTCATGAGGGGCGCCGACCCCGAGGCCGAGGAGGCGCTCGGCGAGCTCGGGGAGGCGATACGCGCCGCGACGCGCTCGGTGACGCTGGAGCAGGGCGACCTGCTCGTGATAGACAACGCGAGGGCCGTCCACGGCAGGTCACCGTTCAGCGCGAGGTACGACGGGACCGACAGGTGGCTCCAGAGGGCGCTCTCGTCCGACAGGCTGCCGCCAGAGGGCTCGGCCATCGTCTGCGCCATCGTCCACGACGGGGACGGATAAATCAAACCGCAGAGCGAGCGCCAAATGTCCGTCTCGCCCGCCCCCACCACCCCCGGGCCGTCCGCCGAAGTCCCGATAGACGCAACCCCAAACGCGACCGAGACGAAGGCCCGAGGCGCAAAACGAACGCGCGTTCGCCCGATCGCCCGAAACGAGACCGCGGCCCGAGGCGAGCCCAAACGGGACTGGGGGCGATTCCCGGACCGTCGCCGACCACGTACGCCCGACGACGAGGCGACGCGAGGCATGGCCAGCCCGGCACGACCGCGCCAGACGACGCGAACGCACCCGAACGCACGAACGATCAGGCCGAGCACGAACTTCGTGGTGCGAACACACTTGACCACACGAACAAGCAAGTCGCACACGAACGATACGAACTCGGCTTCGTCGTCGTCCGCACGGAGGGAAACGAAACGACCCGGCGACAAGTGTGCGCGACAGGCACGGTCGTCGCTCGGTCGCACACACCGAAGTCGGTGGCAGGCACTCAGTATCCGCGGTGCCGTGAGCACTCGCTTGGCACGCCCCCACGCCAAGGCGACCGTTCGCACAGGCAGGTTCGCAGGTGGCCACGGGTGACGGTACGGGTGAGTACCACACAGTAGTAGCACACCACGCACCCACCACCACAGTAGGCACACCGCACCCACCACCGCACTCAGTTCAGCACCACTCAGCACCACTCAGCACCACGCACAGCAGGCGCGCCGACGAATGACGGCGAGGCATACTGATAGGGCCGAGGCACGAGCCTCGCCACCACAGAGAGGGACACCGTATGGAAACGAAGTCGCACACAACCACTAGCAAGAAAAGAAACGACGAGTTTGAACTCACCCTATTGGTGAACCACGAAGGCACGGACACCTACCGCGTAACGGTGAACTCGGACTACTACCAACACCAAGCCCGTGTCTCGGTAGACAAGTGGACTGACGGCTCAGGCTTCCGTACGATAACCGACGAAACACTTGACCAATACACGAACCTGTGGCGCGGCCACCACGAGGGCGACACCGAGACCGAGAAACTTTTCAGCGAGGTCGCTTGGAAGGCGCTCAAACCCGTCGTCGAAATTTTCAGCAAGTGACGACCCTTGACCCCACCCTGTGTCTCACCCTGACCCCACCCTTCTAATACACCCGTGATACACACACCCACCACCCACCACACCCGCACGCCCCACCCCGTGCCACACACCCCACTCTCAGGACACCCCCGAAAACCCCCTTCTCAAAAAAGTCCGATCCCAAAAACCCCCTTCTCGTAAAAGTCCGCCCGTAAAAAACCCGACCTCGTGAGAAGTCCAAAAATTTTTTCCAAAGCACGAAATGAAAAAAGGCCGCCTCCAAAAATCCGACCCCAAAATTTCCAAAGCACGAAATGAAAAAAGGCCACCTCGTAGCAGGGAAACGAGGGCCTTGTTTTTCTTACCCGGAACCCCCGATAATCGGGACTACTAACACAGCAGAACGAGGCATCGTGCCACAATATATACAGCATGACCCTCGTAGAGATACCCCAGAACAAGGCGCTCGACCCGATGACGAAGGCGGCGATATCGGTGGTCGCCCGGAACCTGTCCACCAAGGCCAGACTAGGCGCGGTCGCACAGGCGTTCGACCCCGACGCCGTGGACGGCGACGGCGACGGAATGGTGCAGGACGGATCGCCCTTCGAGAGGCCCGCCCTCATCAAGGCCGTGGCGACCGCATCGCAGCGCGCGGCGTCCCTCCTCGCCAAGGCGTCGAGGACGCAGAAGTCTAGGTCGAACGAGTACCGACGCCGGCACTCAGGCATGTCGGCGGCAGACATAGCGAAGGACGCGGCGCCGGCGAGCATCGACGAGTGGGCCGCGCTCACCTACCAGAAGATGATGGTCGCCGACCCGAGCCTGAAGCCGCTCTCCGGGGCCGAGACGCCCGACGAGATCAAGAGGATAGCCCGGCAAATGGAGGACTACGTCGAGAAGGACCTCATCTGGATGATGTCGGTCGACGAGGCCGACAAGTTCAAGGAACTCAAGCGCACAGACAGGCAGGCCGCGTTCAGGGGCGTACTCGAAAAGGCCTTCGACTTCTCGCCCAAGAATGTCGCCAAGAACAGGCAGCTCGTGGAGCACGTCCTCACCACCAACCCCGAGTTCAGGTCGATCGTCGACAAGTACGGCATGCCGCCGATCCTCTCGTTCGGCGAGAGCATGGACACCGCCCACATGGCGGCGGGGTTCTACGCGGAGAAGCTCGGCATGGCCCTGTCGAAATACGGGAGGGTCAAGTCGCGGGGGCGCGTGAGCGACTTCGGCAGGGGCATCCAGAAGTGGTTCATGGACGGCATCATCGAGAACGACGTCGGCAGCAAGAAAACGAAGAAGTGGATCGTGAGCAACAGCGCGGAGGCGCTGCTCGTCCACGAGTACGGCCACTACCTGGCCGACGTGGTGAGCAAGGAGATGACCTTCGAGGACGAGGCCGCCCGCACCGCGCGCTGGCAGGCTCAGCGCTTCGCGTACGCGTCCGACTGGAAGGAGATGTTCGGGATCATGGGGCGCCCCGAGTGGTACGAGAAGTACGCCATAAACCGCAGGGAAGACGTCGGCGGCGTCAGGGGGCTGAAGATCGAGAGGAAGCCGGACGACGTGCCCGACGAGATACCGCACGTCACGACCGCGTACGCCGAGAGCTCGCCGCAGGAGGCATTCGCGGAGGCGTTCTCCGCGCTGTTCGCGCACGGGGGCCGCGACTCCGACCTCGTGAGCACGGGGATGAAGGAGCTCATGAACGACATGCTCGAGCTGCCCGCCGGCAAGGACCCGCGCGAGAGCGTCATGCCCCCGCGAGCGAGCAGGGCGATCGTCCCGGACGGCTTCTCCTCGAGGGGCGCGACGATGGCGATCAACGCCGAACGGGACTCGCGGCTCGGGGGCATCGACGACCCCTACGAGCTGACGGCGGCCGTCACGGGGACGCTCGACGGGGATGACCGCGTCGGGCAGATGGTCAGGAAGCTGCAGGACCTCAAGGACGACCCGAAGCGCTGGGACAGGCTGAGCCCCGAGTGGAAGGAAGAGATCGACGTCACGCTGAACTTGCGCACGGCCACGACCGAGGAGGCGGCCCTGATCCTGCGGAACGTCATCGAGCACCCGGCGTTCGCCGAGATGCTGCGCAGGCACGGGAGCGCGAACATCTACTTCAGCCAGACCGACCTCAGGCTGACCGGCGACAAGGACGTGAGGGGGGTGCTCTTCGGCGGCTTCACGCCGGACGGGAGCGAGAGCGACCAGTGGTGGCCGCCGAGGGTGGTCATCGACATGATCGGCGGGGACGAGCGCGGGGCGCCGGACAGGCCGATGGACAAGGCGGCCGATGGCGTGATCGCCAAGTTCACCGGGAAGGCGCCGCTGAGCGTCGGCCGCACCCACGTCAGCCGCAGCGACATGCACGTGATCCGGCACGAGGTCGGCCACTCGATCCACGACCAGATGTGGGAGAGGGTGCACAGGGGCGAGATAACCGGCGTGAGGGCGAGGCTGATCGAGGCATACGCCAAGTCCGATTGGAGCCAGTTCTACGCTGTCCTCGGGCGGCCCGACCTGTGGCGCGAGCACCAGCGGGCGCTGGCCAACCCGTGGCCGCCGCCGTCCGCCGAGATCGGCCAGGTCGACGCAGCGTACGCATGGTTCAACCCCAAGGAGATGTTCGCCGAGGCATTCACGGCGTACACGTCGTCGAACCCGGAGTTCCGCGCCCTGCTCAACGACACGATGATCGAGCACATGCAGACGATGCTCGGCGATGCGGAGCCGCGGGTCACGATCGAGCGGCCGCCGGCGATGCCCGGCGTCGACGATGAAGTCCCGATGCCGCCGCCGTGGGACGGGTTCGCATCATCCGGCGGGGCGCCCAAGTCCTACTCGGACTTCCGATCCGGCCGCGTCGCGGAGGGCCGCGGCGGGTTCTCGCGCAGCGCCATGTTCCGCAACGCTACGACGGAGCAGAAGGTCGACCTCGCCGTTCCGACGAACGAACGGGACTACAAGCTCATGCTATGGGACGCGTACTTCGAGGCGGCCGGCTTCGACAACGAGACGATCCGGAAGATCGACCTGAGCGACCCGGACAACCCGAAGGTGCCCTCGGACCCGGACCTGGCCGATCACCTCGCCGACCAATCGGCGATGCTCCGCGCCGGGCTCGTGCAGGGGGCGGATTTCGACCCGGCGACGGTCGACGGGAACCGGCAGGCCGTCCGCGCCACGCTCGACGCCTTCCCGCGCATGCGCGAGGCGGCCAACCTGTTCGGGATGCCGCCCGTCACGACGATGACGCGGGCGGGGCAGGAGCGCAGGGCGCGCAAGTACCTCGTGTCGAGGCTCGCGTCCGAGGCGGGGCTGGGCGAGCGCCAGATCGACTCGGGCACCTTCGACGCGCTCGACGAGATCCTGACGACCAACTTCGACATCGTCGACGGCCTCGACGCGCCGCGGTTCGACGGGGTCCGCGCCTACCTCGACGAGATGGAGGCGAACGGGACTATAGAGCGGCTGACCGACGACATCTCCGGCGGCTACGCCCCGCTCCTCAGGTCGATAACGATGAGCCCGGAAGGCGTGAGATCGTTCGCCGGCGGCAGCAGGCACGACCCGCTCTTCGTCCCCGCCAGGGGCGACAGGCACGTCGGCGGCAGCACGTACCAGGACATCCTGCTCCACGAGTTCGCACACCACGTCGACGCCCAATCGAGGGCCGCCGACGAGAGGATGGCGCGGGCGACGGGCGACCCGGACGCGGTCGCCAGGATCGCCGAGCGGAGGCGGCTCGCGGGTGCGAGGGCGGACCACATAGCCACGACGTACGGGCAGTCGAGCGACGAGGAGTTCTTCGCGGAGTCGATAGCCGCCGTGCTGTCCGGCAGCCGCGACCAGGAGGACATGCTGAGCCCGGACGCGAGATCGCTGGCCCGGCAGATCGCGGGCCTCCCGGAGCGCGACCCGGTGTTCGCCGGGCGAACGGGGATGATGCCGAGGACGGCGGACGAGATGCTCACCGACCGGTTCGGCGAGCTGTGGATCAGGACCAGGGAGAACATGCTCAAGCCGGTCAACGCGGCCAGCGCGAAGCGCAGCCGCGACGGCGTGCCGGATGTGCTCGAGACGATGGCCGAGGCCAAGATGCGAACGGGACTCAGGCCGGTCTCGACGATCGAGTTCGACCACAAGGGCCGCCGCTTCACGCTGCGCCAGGACGGGGACGTGTTCCGGGTCGAGATCGACGGGCGCACGGTGGCCGTGGCGAACGTCGTCGAGGGCCGCGACGGGCTCCCGGAGATAACCGACGTCGACGTCTCGCCGGGCTACGAGGGGGCGGCGCCGGACAAGGATCTTCTGGACATGGTGCTGGACCACGCGCGCACCGCGTACCCGTCCGCGCGGGGCCCGAAGCGCCCGAGGCGCACCGAGATACAGCAGGAAGGCTTCTCGTCGATCGGCCCCGACCACCACGACGCGCGCCAGATAGACGGGACTCCGGGGACGCCGGAGTACGCCAGATCGGTGGCCGCGGAGCTCGAGGCGGCCAAGGCGTCCGGCAAGAAGGTCCTGTTCGACTACAACGGCGAGACGAGGGAAGTGGAGGTCACGGAGGTCTACGAGAAGAAGGGCGTCTGGTACATGAAGGGCAACGACGCGCTGCGCAACGGCGAGGAGCGCAACTTCCGGCTCGACAGGGTGTCGATGCCGAAGGTCGTCAAGAACCCGGAGACCGGCGCGGACGAGGTCGCGAAGATGCCCGGCAAGCCGCCGCGCAGGCCGGTTCCGATCTTCACGGGCAAGGCCGCGGAGATCTTCGAGGGCGCGGGGTCATGGGAGGAGGTGGCGGAGCGCCTGGGAAAGGGCCGCTTCGTGTTCTTCGACTTCGAGACCACGGGTATCGAGCAGAACGAGTTCAAGGAGATGATGCACCCCGGCACGCCGACGCAGATCGGCCTCGTGGAGATCGTCGACGGCAAGGTGACCCGGCGATGGTCGACGCACGTCAACCCGGGCAGGCCGATGTGGAAGGACCCGCAAACGGGGCAGGTGTGGTCGGCGGACAACCTGAAGTACAGGGACCCGGCCACGGGTGATCTGGTCCCGGTAACCGACGAGTGGCTCGCCACGCAGAAGCCGCTCAAGGACGCGCTCGAGGAGATGCTCGAGTGGATGGGCCCGCTCGACGACCTCGTGCTCGGCGGCCAGAACCACCCCTACGACGACGGCGTGATGAAGCAGGCGATGGCCGATGCCGGCATTGACCCGGCGAGGTGGAACCCGGGCGGCTTCATCGACAGCCAGGCGCTGGCCCAATCGCTGCTCGACCCGAAGAGCGACGACTACCCGCGCGATCCGGAGAAGGGCTACAAGACGGTTTCGCTCAGGCCGCTGGCGGAGTTCCTCGGCCACGACATGGGCGACGGCTGGCACTCGGCCGACGTCGACTCGGAGGCGTCATGGGAGGCGTTCAGCCGGCTCGTGCGCCGCGCAGCCGACCACGAGAACTCCGGCAAGCCCGTGAGACGGGACTTGTTCGCCCCGGGCGGCGGGGAAAAGGAGTTCGCGGAGCGCATCGCCGGCTACGAAAACCAGAAGCGCGGCTGGGACTACAAGGTGAAGAAGTACAAGGAGGCGCAGGCATCGCGGCCGCCGGAGACGCCCGCCGATGGCTTCGCGTCGCGCGGCCCGACGGGCGAGCCACGGGTGCGCGCGCGCAACCCGAAGAGCTGGGATCAGATGACGCAGGAAGAGCGCGATAAGGCCGCTGCCGATTCGGCCTCGGCTGCGCTCGACTTCCTCAACAAGCTCGCGCAGGACGGGTACACCGCCGACGCATTACGGGACATGAGCCCGGAAGAGCTCGATGCCGCGCTCATGGACTTCATCGCACCCGGCGGCGAGGCACGGGTGTCGGGCTACGTCACCGGCGACGGCAAGCCGATCATAGAAGTCTCGAACGCCACCATGGGCAAGGCATTCATGGCCATGGGCTTCCACGTCGAGGTGATCAGCGACGACCCCAACGAGCAACACATACTGGAGAACAGCATCAACGACATGCAAAAGGCGCTCCAGAACTACGTGAAGGCCGTCGCCAAGGACCCGGATGCGCTCCTGAAGGACGCGGTGTTCAGGGATTGGGCGAGCAAGAACGGCATCGACATCGCCGGGCTTGAGGGCAACCCGAAGAAAATCGAGAAGGCAGCCAAGAAATTCGCCGAGCAATTCGAGATCAACCTCTGCCTCTACTACAAGGCCGGTTCGAACATGCTCTGCGGCGAGAACATCGGCATCGAGCGCGAGGAAATGCCCCAGCTCGGCGGCCGCATGAAGGGCGACGACACGCTCGCGGCCAGGGCCATCAAGTCGGGGGAAATGGCCGCGAAGGAGCTCAAGATCGACGACGAGAAGCTGGGAAAGCTCGACCCAGCCAAGCAGGAGGAGCTGAAGAAGCTCGCCAAAGACCCGGCAAAGGTCGCCGAACTAGCCAAGGCGAAGGATCCGTTGGCCAAGGAATTGTTCGACGTACTCAATTGGAACGACACGGAAGCCAATGTCGAGTCCATAGCCGACAGGGCGGCGGAGGCCCTCGGCATCGCGATTGATGATCCGCGTTTCGTCGACCCGGCAACGATGCTCGGGGCGCAGAACCAGCTGCAGGGATCGAAGGTCGAGAACATGGCGGACGGCGCGGTCAAGGCCGTGCTGGAGGCGATACCCGTCCTAGAGAAGCGCCTCGGACGAAAGCCGACGGATGATGAAATCATGGATTATCTGGCCAACGAGGTCAAGCACGGCCTGTTCCAACCCACGTTGACTGCGGGCCATCCGGGAAGCCAGATCTACATGCTCGACGGGCACCACCGCTGGTCGGGACTGCTGATGGCCAACAAGAAGCTCGAGGCGATGGGACTCGACGTGCGGGTGAAGCTCAACATAAAGAACTACCAGACGGACATACGTTCCGGCCTGGAACTCGGCCGCTCGATACAGGTGGCTATGGGCGTCAAGGACGCCAAGCTCGCCGGCGAGGACGCGTTCAAAGTCGACCCGAACGTACCGGATCTCACGCCGGAGGAATTCGAAAAGGCCATCTCCGGCCTGCTCGACAAGGACAACCTCATCAATGAAATACAGAAAGTACGGAAGGGCAAAAAATTCAGGGAGACGGAGGCTCTGGACGACGCGCCCGGCGGTCAGGCCGGAAGGATTGCCCCGCGCAAGAGGCCAATCCAAGACGTCGCGGACGAGATCGCGGGAAGACAAATCACCCTCGAGCCGGAGTCCCGTGTCGACGGCGTGAAGGCGCGGGCCACGGGCTACAGGGCCGTCGACTCCGGGTCGATGGGCGGCTGGAACAGCGTCGAGGACCACATCGCGATCGAGACGGAACGCGGCAACCCCCTGTTCGACACGCACAAGGAGTACGTCGACAAGGGTTTCGAGGCCGCATGGGTGACGCACGAACCCGGCGATGCGGGGAGGTACGTCGTGAGCGCGGGCGACATCGATGCATGGGAAGCCGGCGAAGTGGAGGTGGATCCGGCGGACATCGCGGAGGTCGACCTCGCCGGCGCCACCCTGGTCGGGACTGACGACGAGGGCGGCTTCCTCTACGTCCGCAAGAAGCCGACGGCGCGCAGCCGCAGGCGCATCGCCGCTCTCCGCGCCGAGGAGGAGGTGCTCGACGGGTTCGCGTCGACGGGCGTGAACAGGGACGGCTTTGCCTCTACGGGAACAATGGAGCGGCCGGTAATGCTTCCGCTTGATCTTGTTTCCGGCGTAGGAGACACAACCAAACGCGGCGGCAAAGCGCAACGCGATCGAGATGTTGTCCCGGATGATTTTTACACCCGGCGACCAACCAATATCGCCGGCGTTCGGGTGCCGGAGTTTCAGCGCGATGAAGCGGGCGCTCCTATTCCGGGCGCACCGATCTACCGAGAATCAATGAAGATTGGCCGAAAAACTTACACGTTCGAAGTTGATGCCGACGGCATCGTGAGCGTTTATACGGGACGAAGATACAAGATGGTGGCCCAGATGAACCTTGATCGCGGCCACAGCCAAATATCGGGTGGCCCAAACCCAATGCGCAACCCCAGGAAAGACAGACACCACATTGACTATATTTTTGTTGACAAGAGACATAGGCGCAAAGGCATAGCAACAGCCATGACGGAGATGGCCGAGCATGCCTACGGCGGCCGCGTGGAGCATTCCGCGTCGCTGACTCCGGAAGGGAAAAAATTCCGCGATGCCGACATGCTTCGACGCGGCACACCCGGCGCCCAAAACTTGCTTACTTGGGCGGATCCAGACGGGGAAGGATTCGCATCACGCGGCTCGACCGGCGACGCATTCGGGGAGCCGAATTCGCCGCTCGACAGGGCCGCAGACCTGCTCAGGCTGGGCCGCGGGGCCGGCACGGATTCCGACCTCCCGGACGCGACCATCGGGCGTTTCGGGACTATGGTCACGCCGAAGGACCAGCAGACGCTCGCCCAGAGGCTCGGCCTCACGTGGGAGCAGATCACGGAGCAGTGGGAGAGGAACGCCGGCGAGATCAACCAGCTCGTCGACCGGTTCGTCGCCGACCCGGAGGTCCGCGAGTGGACCAAGTACGGGCTCAAGCTCATCGGCATCGCCGGGTCATTCGCCGGGGCCACGCGCGGAATGGCAGAGCTCATCGGGAAGCTCGAGTTCAACCCCGGATCCGGCGAGCAATCGGGTGTCCAGGACGTGTTCGACATGATCACGCACTTCATAGAGGGCGGGCTGGGCGACGCGCTGATGCTCTACGGCGCGCATTACGCCAACCTGATCGCGACCGAGTTCGCCGCGATGCGCCTCGTCACCCGGCAAAGGGCCAAGAAGATGATCGACGACATAAGGGCCCGCATGGATGGCGCGGGCCAGAAGATCGGGGAGATCTCCGCGGACATGTGGGCCAGGCTGCGCGGGGCATGGGCGAAGACGAGGCCGCTCGCCCCGGTGGCCGCCGTCGGCATGAAGGAGTGGATCATCGCCGGGCCTGGCATGACGCCGGCATGGGCCCGGATGTCCTGGGACGGCTACCGGTCGAAGAGCCGCGTGACCCAGCGGCTGACGCCGTCGGATCCGGGCAGGTGGGGCGAGATCGCGGCGTTGGTCGGCCCGAGCCCGGACATGGTCGACATAGCCTCCTACCGCGCCGGGATCGGCTACGGCGCCCGGCGAATCAAGCCCCTGGACGTCGTGCGGGTGTACCTCTAGCAGGCTCCGCCGGGCGGTCGCTGGCCCACTGAGCGAAGTAATCGACGAGGTAGGCGATGGCGAGCATCATCTCGTCGCGGGTGCAACCGAGCGAGTGCAACGCCTCGTCGCCGGTGAGCCTGCCCATCTTCAGGTCGTCGGCGATGCCCTCGAGCGCGGACCGCGGCGTGGAACCGAGGCCGCCGTAGTTCTCGAGCATCGCGCCGTACAGATCGGCCAAGTGCGGCATCTCCTCGATCACGGGCGACCACCTCATCCGTCGACCACCAGGCCGTCGCGATCCGAATCAGGCGTGTCCGGGTCGGGCAGCGGGAACGACACGACGTTTACGACCTTGTACCCGGCGAAATGCAGCGTCCCGGCGGCGTAATCCGGGTTGAGCGTCCTCAGGCGGCCGCCGACGGACCTCATCAGGATGCCCGGCTCGCCGGTCGCCTCGCAGGTCTTGGCCGCCAGCTTCTCGAACCTCCCGATCGCGCCCTGCAGCGGCCGCACCAACGCCGGGTCGGACGCCTGCACGTAGTAGCGGAGGCCGCCGAACTTCTCCTTTATCTGGAATATCCGGTAGCCCGGGTCGATCGCGGTGAGGGCGGCGTCGCAGGCGATGACCAGCGCGTACCAGCCCTCGTCGACATCGATGTGGTTGGACCACCCGGCGACGAACTTGCCGCGCAGCTTCTCGATGGCCAATTGGACTTCGTTCATGCCGGGCCCTAGGAGATCCTCACGAGTATGGCCACCTGCAGCGCGAGCACGATCAGGGGCACGATCGTCCTCACCAGCTCCATCGTGTGGTTGTACTCGTCGAGCTTCGACTCGAGCCGGTTGCGGCCCCGGAAGTATTCGTTTGGTTTTGGCACTGCCCCTCCTTGGGGATGCCGGGCCGGACGGGTTGAGACGAAATGCCCCGAAGAGGTGGGTGGGGGTTCCATCATCAATGCCGTCCGGCAACCGGGTTAGGTCAGAATGGTTCTTCCTCCGCCCCGACCGACACGGTCCTGCGCTGCTGGCGGGGGGTGGCCGCTTGCGCGCCGGACTTCTCCGCGCCGCCTGGGGCCTGCCCCTTGCGGCGCTGCAAACTCTCGATTGATCTGGCGAGGATGCCGATCTCCTCGGCGACTATCTCGGTCGTCGAGCGCTTCTGTCCCGTTTCCTTGTCGTCCCAGCTTCTCTGCTCGAGACGGCCCTGCACTATGACGCCGATCCCCTTCTCCGCGACCCGCGCGAAGTTCTCGGCGAGGAAGCGCCAGGCGACGACGTTGATGAAGGAAGTCTTCTCCTGCTTGTCCTTGTTCTCGTCGTACCAGACGTAGTTGACCGCCACGCTGAACGACACCTTCGCCGCTCCGCTGGGCAGGAACACGAGTTCCGGGTCCGACGTGATGTTGCCCACCACTGTCGTTGGTGCCAAATTCATAATTATTTCCTTTCGTTAGGCTCTAGTGACGACTAGACTAGCACCCGTGGAAGCGAAATCGGACACCTCATCCGACCTGAAAATAAGGCTCATCGACCACATCGCGGAGCTGCTCAGCGACGTGGAAATGACCGACTCCGACGTCAAGGAGATGGAGGAGAGCGAGATAGTGGAGATGCACGAGCGCAACGTGGATCTGGCCGGATTCATAGTGGGGTCGCTCGGCATATCGGGGGCGACCGCCGAGGCCGAAGGCTACTCGGCGAGGATAAACCCCGTGGATCCCCACGGGTACGTCGACGCCCACCTGTCCGGGCCTCGGTCCCCGACCCCCGAATCAGATGTCGGTGCCGTCCCCGAAATCGTGTGACCTGACCGCATCAAGCATCCCCCAACTACCTCTCAGGCGCTCGATCTGGTATGGGTCGGCATGCTTCAGCGCGAATTGGCGAGCCTCATCCTTGAGCATCGCATAGTTATCGCAAATCTCCCCGTAGTGTTCGCCGTCTTGGTTGGGCACCTCGGTCACGGGCGCGAAGTCCAAGTCAAAGACATCGCCGTAGTCGCCAAAGTAGAACACTTGGTCGCCGTGCCACCTGCCATCGGCCGCCGTGAGCTCACGGGCGAACTGCACCAGCGAACCACGAAACTCGTACTTCGGGTTTGTCGGGTGACCGAACTCGCCAATCTTGTAGCCAAGCCCGATGTCGTGTGGGCTTACATACTCCCTCTTAGTGAGGTTAGCCAATACGAAACCTTGTCCCATGTCCCCTCCTACTTGGAGATTACGGCCGCTACATCCATCGGCGCACAGTAGCCAGTCTTGACTATCGCTTTGGCGATCTGATCGGCAGTCCACCTACCAGAGATACCACGGGCGACGATTTTTCGGATCGCCTCCTGCATGATGTCCTCTGGCTTGCACTCGTGTGGGATTGGCTGTGGGCCAATGTTCATTAAGTAGTTCGGCTTTGTGGTGCAAGGTTTGCCACACTCATCACAAAGTATCTCGCCATAGAAGCTAGTTCGGTTCTTTGCCATGCACCCATCATGCCCGACCGTCATCCACGGGCGCACGGCCCTGGCCGAACGCTTGTTCGCGCGGCGCGCCGAAGGATTCGCATCGGGCATGCTGAATCCATGACAAACGCCGAAAATTACTTCGCCATGTACACCCAAGAAGGCAACGATGAGGTCGCCCGGGTCGCCGAGCAATTTCTCGCCGATTGTTTGATCGTCGCCGAAAGCATCAGTCATGTCGTTCACACATGGGAGCGATACGCCAAGAGCGAGCACCCCGACTTCTGCGCCAAGCACGGCGAGTACTCCGACACGGCGGTCCGTGATGTGCTGTACTCGTTTTTTGCGAAGCGTTTGGGCGAGCGCAAATACACCAATGCCACGCCGGAAAACACGCCGCTACTGCGCTCGTAGGCCATGACAAGAGCGAGCAAGGGGACTCCCGTCGATTACGACATCGACCAGCTCATCTTCCACGCGGGGGAGCGAATGCTCACCATAATCGGCGCGATGCAGCAGCTGGGTCTCACCGGGCTCGCGCACTTCGTCCGCGAGTACCTTGACCCGAGCCTGAACCCGACGCCCGAGGGCAGGGACTTCGACAGGTGGCTCAAGTGGGCGCTGTCGCCGAAGAACTCGGCGGATCGCGAGCACCTGTGGCCCCGAGACCTAGCCGAGGCCTGCCAGATGGCTCTCGCCAAGAACCGCAGGCGATAGCCCGACGGCTTCACGGGTGTTCGTGCGCTTGTGAAGCAGGTGTCACGGTCGGCCTTTCAATCGGGTATCATTTAGGTAGTCCCAACCACCAACGCGCCGGCGCTACTAGAACCCGCGTGCCACCACCAGGAGACAACTTGCTTGCCAACCTAAACGGGATATTGCTTTCCATCGGCATCTACCTGCTGGGAGTCGCTATCCCGGTGTCGGACAAGGAGTTCGATCTCAGGGGGCAGACGGCGGTCATCAGGATGGTCGACTCGGCCAAGGTGACGACGACCACCGCGGCAGCCCCGAGCCTTAAATTCAGCCACGGCGACATCTCGTGGCTGCCCGATCTGGCCGCGAAGGCGGGCTGGCCCGAGAACACGTGGGAGAAGTTGGGCCAGATAATCCTGCGCGAGTCGGGCGGTTGCCCGAACCGTCGCGGCGGCGACAAGGTGGACAAGAACTGCGTCATCACCGGCGTCTCCGAGTGGAACCACCGGTCCGACACGGGCCTTCTCCAGATCAACGGCGTCAACTACGACCCGACCCGGAACAAGTGGGCCGCGGTGTGCCGGGAGATGGGCATCTGCACCCAGGAGCCCCTGCTCGACCCGCTCACCAACCTGAAAGCCGGGCGCCTGCTCTACGCCTACGCCGGCTGGGGGCCGTGGGATCCGTGCACCTGGGGGCCGAGATACGCCCACAGGTGCGTCAAGCCTTAGCGCGCCGAAGGATTCGGCCACGGTAAGGTCTTAATCAAGGCAACCGAGGGTGTACCCCTACGTCTGGAAGACCCCGGTTGCCGACTGCGAGGCCGCCATCGGCGCCCAAATCGAAGTAGTCTTGCCGGCATGGCAAAACGCAAGGGAACGGGTGAGCAAAAACGGGACGACGGCAAAAAGACTCGCGAGGAGGTTCTGGAGATGGCGTCGACGGCGATCTCGCAAGCCAGGAACGCCGATTACGGCGAGCCCCAGGACGATTTCGCCTGCACCTCCGAGCTCTGGGAGTCCTACATCATGCGGCTCATACAGACGCGCGGGTGGCCACGCATCATGCCCCACGACGTGTCGGCATTCATGATACTGCTCAAGATTTCCAGGCTGGCCGAGTCGCCGGCGAAGATGGACCACTGGGTCGACATCGCCGGCTACGCGGCGATCGGCGCGGAGTGCGCGAAGGACGCGGAGAGCCGGGGCTGCTGCTAGGAGTCGCCCGCTCCCTGCGGCTCGTCGTGCACCAGCTCGCCCGTCTTGAACCTGATGAGCGACCTCTCGAACTCTAGGAGCAGCATCTGCTCGGTCGCGAGCATGTCCTCGTAGTCCTCGAACAGCCCGGCGTAGTCATCGCCCTCGCGCATTCAGACCACCCTCATGGTGCCGTCGGGCAGGATGGTGTGAATCAGCGCCGATTCCGGCGCGCCCCGCTTGACGAGCTCGGCATTCACGGCGAGCGCCCAATCCGCCTCGCCCTCGCCCGTCTTCTCGCGCATGGCGAGGATACGGTCACGGACCGCCTCGCGATCCATGCTGTCCCCGTCGAACGGGAATGGTGGGTTCGGGTCGGTCACGTGGGCGAGAATCGCCGCGCGTATCTCGTCGGCGGTGGCGAACGGGTAAATGGAGTCCGCGATCGCCTTGTCGTAGAAGGTCTGGCAGTAGTCGGTGAAGTCGTAGAGGTTCATGGGTTCAGAGTAGGGGGGCGGCATCCATCGGCGCACCCTCTATGGCGACGAGCTCGAAATGCCGAGCCACCTCGAGGCCGAACTCCTCTATCAGGTCGCCGTAGGTGAGAACGTTGGCGTCATCCGGGTCGGTGGTGGTCGCGGCGAGGGTTATCGACCGGATCGTCGTGGCCGAGGACAGGTACTTGTTGGGCCGGTAGGTGACGAGGTAGGTTCTCTCGACGACGAACAGGTCGTCCGCCGCAGCTTGGGCGGCGAGCTTGTCGGATGCGTATCGTTTCTTGCGTTTCTTTGCCATACCTCAACTATACGGGCATGAATCCTCGGGCGCGCCGAAGGATTCGGCCGAGCCATACTGTATGCATGAGAGAGACCACATACGCAGACAAGCAGAAGTACGTAACGCGCGACTACGGGTCGTTCGTCGGCAAGAAAATCAAGCTGATCCGCCCGCTCACCGAGGACGAGTGCTCGGGCATGGGCTGGGAGTTCGCCTACGAGGACTACGCCGTGGTCGTCGAGTTCACAGACGGCACGGGCTTCATCCCGATGCGCGACCCCGAGGGCAACGGCGCGGGTTTCTTGGGGGCGACGGCGCGAGAGGTCGTCGCCTGATGGACCTCGCGCGACAGATGCGGGACCACGCCGAGGCCACCAAGGCCACGAAGACCGACGCGTGCCGCCGCAACGGCGGACCCACAGATCTGCACCCGATGCTGATATGGGTCGGCGTCGACGGCAAGGCGAACATCGCGCTGATGGAGGCGAAGGGCGGGCCGATGGGCTACCTCCCGCCTGCCCTCTCGCTGGTTTCCCGGCAGAACCCGACGATTGTCATCTACGTGGCCGAATCGTACGGCAAGATCCTGGATCCGAAAACGAGCCTGTCGGAGTTCGAGCAGACCCACGAGCACGGCGCCCTCGCGCGGGAGCACGAGCGGCTCGGGCCGCTGTCCGGCGTGGAGGAGTTGATCGCGCTCAGCGGCTTGGACCTCGCCACGGGCGAGCAGATGCAGGCGGTGTGCCGTTTCGGCTACGACGATTGGGGCATCCCGAAGTTCGAGGAGACCGATATCCAGATGGTCCAGAGGTCGAACATCGGCAGGGCGAGCGTGACCCTGATTTTCGACGCCTTCTATCAGTTCATGGCGAAGATGGGGGCCGAGAAGTCCTGAGGCGGCTCGCCACGCGGCGCCTCACCATCTCCACCACGTCGCCGCCGTCGACCGCCCCGGCGACTATCTCCTCCTTGCGCGATATCGTGCGGTGGATGTCCTCGTCGATGCTGCCGGCGAGCAGCGCGTAGACCACCCGGACCGATCCGCGCTGCCCGATCCGGTGCAGGCGGCTGTAGGTCTGCTGCACGTCGGCCGGGGTCCACGGCATCTCGACGAAAACTATGTCCTGCGCCGCCGTCAGGGTGTGCCCGGTCTTCGCCGCCTCTATGGAGAGCACTATCACGGGGCTCTCCTCGACCGGATTCCCCTGGAACCTGCCCTTGGCGGCCTCGACGTCGGCCGCCGACATGCCTCCCTGTATCTTCAGGCCCCCGTAGCGGGCGGCGATCTCGTCGACGACCTCCCGGTGGTGGGCCGCGACGACCACCTTGCGCCCCGCCGCGACCATTTCGTCGACCAACTCCAGCACGCCCGGCAATTTCGCCTCCGCCGCGAGCCTCCGGAGCACCGAGATGCGCGCGAGCTGCTCCGGCGCGCCCGTCCGGCGGCCATTCTGCTCGAGCCACGCGCCCAGATCGGCCTCCGCGGCCTCGTAGTCCCGTTTCCCGAGCTCCGAGCCATCGAAATACATGGCCGACTCGAACACCGGCGGCAAATCCTCGAGCACCTGGTCCTTCGTGCGCCTTATGTAGCAGGTCGATCGCAGCGTCGAGTTCAATTCCTCGAGGTTCGAGTGGCCGTCGAGCCTCCATTGGCCGAATTTGTCGCGATGGGCGTCGCAGTAGCGCCTGTAGAAGCCCCAGCGGCCACCGAAGTTGTCCAGATGGCCCAGAATGTCGAGCTGGGAGACGTACTCAGCGGGCCTCGAGGCCACCGGCGTGCCCGTGAGGAGCATGATCGGGGCCTCGCCGGATGCCCGGCGGACGATTTTGATCGCCGCCTTCGTCCTCTGCGTGCCGTACGTCTTGAGATAGTGGCTCTCGTCGAACACGTACCCGCCGAATCCGGTCAAATGGGCCTGCCAGGCGGCCAGATTCGGGTATCCGACCACCAGAACGTCGTAAGTCCCGTGTTCCGGGAAGTTTTTCCTGCCGGAAATGACGGCGACGCGCCGCTCCGGGAGCCATTTCGAGTACTCCTTGGCCCAATTCAGGGTCAGATTCGCCGGGCAGACCACCACGATCGGGTAGACCGACCCGGATCTGGACATTTCCTCGACGGCGGCTATGGCCTGGAGCGTCTTTCCGAGCCCCATCTCGTCCGCGATGAAGCATTTCCGGCGGTTGACGGCGTACCTGACGCCGGCTTTCTGGTACGGCATGAGCTGCGGGAACCCGGCGATGGAGATTTCCGCGCCGGTCGAGCGCGATTCGGACAGCGCGACCTCCATTTCGGCCCTAATCCGCTCCGCCTCCTCGACCAATTCGTCCGGGACGTGGATCCGGAAGGCCCTCGACCATGCGATCGACTGTGAGATCGACGAGATCGGCGCCCTCCAGGCCTTGGTTTTCGAGTCGAAAGTGACGCCGGGTATCTTCTTGACCTCGCGGACGCGCACCGGGTCGTACGCGAAGGACAGGTAGATGTAGTCGCCGTCCCTCCTCATGCCGGAGAGCGGGTTCTTGTGGGCCGGAACGTCGAGGACGAGGACCTCGGGGTCGATCGTCAGGCCGATGTCCGCGGCGAATTGCCTCGCCGGGCCGAGGGACGTCATCGGGACGCGCCACGCGCGGTTGACCCTGTCCCATTTCGCGCCGACGATCCTCTTGATCGAGTCGACCTCGTCCCTGTCGAAGGGCCAGCGGAGCAGGAGATGGTCGTCGCTGAGGATCATGCGGCCCTTCTCGGTGGGTTCGCCCATGGTTTTATAGGCTACCATTCATCGCATGGACAGAAAATTCGACACGGAGCCGGCGGCGCCCGGCGAGGACATGGAGATGCTCGAGTCGATCGTGCGCAGCCAGCTGGTGGATCGGGTGCGGGTCCTCGAGGACAGGATAGGCAAGATGGAGAAGCAAATCTCCGACGCCCTCAACGACCCGGCATTCAAGAACCGCGTCGACACCGACAGCGAGTCATGGCAGAAGAACGAGCACGCGCTCGGCCGCATCGCCGGGACGCTCAAATCGATGGGCGAGTGGCCCGACATCGGCGACCTGCGCGCGGTGCGCGAGACCAGAAAACGAGCGGGAGAGAATGACCGGGGGGTTTGACCCGTCACTCCTCGCGCGTCGAGCCCCCGAAGCAACTCAACTCGGCCACAAGGGCCGCGAGTTGCCCGTAGGTCGCGATCGACGAGAGAGCGCCGACCAGCGCCTCGACGGCGTTGTCGCCCCACCTCTCGCGCGCGAGCCGGGCCAGATCGTTTTCGAGATCGACCTTGGACACCGCTAGCTTTTCTTGCCTGAGGCGCGCACGGCGGCCTTGCCGACCAGCGCCTCTGCCTGCTCTTTCGAGCAAAAAATGGTGATCCAGACCTCCCGGCCGCTCTCGCAGATCTGCCTGAGATCTACTGTCCACGTGCCGTCTTCTCGCTCCCCGCTCAGAAGCGAGGCCTCGAGTTCTATCTGATCCTCTTTCCTGAGGTGAACGCTGATGCTTGTGCTCATGTTTTCTCCTTTGCCCCCATACTAGGGGACCCGAATCCGCGGGCGCACGGGGGCGCGCCGAAGGATGACGGCCCCCATAATTGGATCATGACCAAACTCCAGACAGACTACGACACGCACGACTCAACCAACCTCGACGAGGGCTGGGCGGCGACCCGCGAACACGTGGAGGACGCCCTCCTCATCGCGTTCGACGGTTGCCACAAGATCTACCTCGCCATGGACGAGGCCCAGGCGAGGTGGTTCCGGGACAACTACAACGGCGAGGGTTGCGACGACCGCACCTTCGTCGGCTCGCCCGACCAGATGTTCGGCCAGCTCACCGAGTGGTACGAGGAATCTTGCTCGCTCAAATTCATCAACGCCGTGTGGACGAACGAGGACGACCCCAACGCGGGTTTCGTCTCGCTCATCGACCAGGGCGCGGACGACCCGAGGGACGAGTACGAGGACGACGAGGACTACGATGGCTGATTCGCCGTTGTACCACGGCACGCCCGCGGCGTTCCCGAAGCGCACGCGCAAGGTTCACCCCACGCCGACGACGCAGGACACGGGCGGCTACCCGTTGGGTTGGCGCATCGCGCACGCGACCAGCGACATGGCCGAGGCGCAGCGATACGGCGCGGTCGTCTACGAGGTCGCGTTCGACGAGCACACGCAGGAGGGGTACGGCGACACCTGCTATTTCAGCGAGCGCGGGTTCCGCATCGTCAGGCGGGTGCTTTAGGTGACGCTCCAACTTTTGCTGATCTGCCCCGAGTGCGAGCAAAGGCTCACGCCCGAGGAGATGGCCTACGGGCACGACTGCGAGGTATTCGGCGAGAGCGCGCCGACGGATGAGGGGCCGGTAGGTTCTAAGCCATGAGAGAAAACATAGAGAAGGTCACAGGCTGGGTCAAGGCCCACCCCGTAGCGACTGCGGTCCTGGTCGCGCTGTTCGCGCCCGGATTCATTTTCGGGTTCGTGTTCCGAGTCATCGGCCTCATCGGCTGGGGCCGAGTTATCCTCGCCCTGTTTCTGCTCGGCGGCTGGTGTGCGTACAGGTTCGTCAAGTCGCAACTCGACGGGTACAAGCACGTCGCCGACGATGCCATTTCGTTCGCCCGTGAGGTCAAGGACGAGTGGTACAAGTGAGGACCCGAGCGGCACGCGACCTCCGATCCGGGGACAGGCTCAGCATCAACCGGCGCTTCGTGACGGTCGGCTCCGTGTGGCGCCGACCCGCGCGCGCCGACCGCAGGTACATCGAGCTCCTCACTCGCGGGCGCGACCTCGAGGGCACGGTGGTGGTCGAGGCCAAGAATGACGAGGGCCGCACTGTCCGGCACGAGTTTGGCGAGAACGAAGTGGTCAGCATCTACTGAGATGAAACGGAAACTAACGGCACTCACAAGTCGATACTCCAAAGAACTGTGGTTTTGTTTCTACGTAGTCTCGTTTGGTTTGTTCCCGTTGTGGGCATTTATCGACATGAAGTTTGGATTTTTCGCAAAACAAAACGGCGTCGTTGGGGTTTGGGACACGACTGCACTAACTAGCGAGAACATTTTTTCGTGGATACTTGCTCTATTTATGACTGCGTGGTTCGTGTTTATGGCTGGAGTTTTTATGGAGTTGGAGCGTGAATACAACAAGAAGCGACATTGGATACGGGCTGTTCTTTGGGTTATTTTTGCTGTGTTTTTGCTTGGAGCGCGACAACAGGGGATGGATGACTACAACTCTGGATTGCGTTGGAACGAAGTTGATAATGACTGTTCTGACTACATCGGAAACGACATCTGGGTTGGTGACTACGACCCTGACGGGCTGGACCGCGACGGTGACGGCTGGGGCTGTGAAAGTTATGGTGGGTAAAAACGTGAAGTTGGTACGACAACGCCAATAGCTCTCGCCGCCTAGGATGCTCGTCGTGTACGAGCACTACAAATGCGTCTTCTGCGGCTACCCGGTCGATCCGAAGAACGAATCGACCGCAGAGCTCGTCACGGCATGGGTGGTGAAGGCGCGGGTGATCCAGACGGGCGAACGGACTTGGCGGTACGCGCACAAGGTGTGCGTCGAGACGGAGTGGGCCAAGCGGGACGACCCCGGCACTCAGTCCACGCTGTTCTAGGGCGCGCCGAAGGATGACGGCACGGCACGATTGGGGGGTCGTCACGCCCGACGTGTATAAGGTGTGTACGAAAACGGCGACCACGCCCGAGGAGGACAAGGCCGATGGAAGAGAACAAAATAGCGCAACTTGAGTTAGAGATTTCAACAAAAAGCGATTGGTCCACAAACGCATTTGACGAGTGCTTCGGTGCGCTGGGGCCGCAAGACTTCGTGAACATCTACGAACTCGGCGAACTGTATGCAGAGATGGGAATTGACGGGGATGATGCGTTCGCCAAGATCGGCGAACTGACAGGACTCGACCCGACGCTGGAGTTCAAGTTGAGCCCGATATATACCACTAGCCTTCTGGGGCTCTACGACACAATAGGCTATCTCATCGCCGCCGACAGGGAGTTCCAGGCTCTCACGCCCGAACAGAAGTTCAAGCGCGAGCAGACTGCCGATGCATTTCTCGAGATGCAGCAGGAGATACGGGCGAACCCCAAAATCAGGCAAGAGTTCCTCGATGCCGTGCGCAGGATGCACGGGGGGACACCCGATGCGACCTCCCCTAGTGGTAACCTCTAGTCAGATGTTGTGCGAGCAGAATTTTCGCCCCCTCACTAACCTCCTCGAGTCCGGCTACGCCGTGCAGGTCGAGGTGGGCGACCTCGTCGAGGAGGGATCCAACAAGACCGTCGCCTCGATATGGCACGACCAGGCGATGCGCGTGACAGTCACCTCGCCGTCCGGCGATGTCGAGTGTAAGGTGTTCCGCGGGTCGAAGCGTCGGATCCAGGCCAACACATGGATCCGCGACGTGACCTCGGACGCGATCATCTCCGTCTAGCACCGGCGCCGCGCGGACGCGCGCCCGTGCCCGAGACGCGCCAAAAGATTTTTACCCGTATGCTTATCTTATGGGAAAACAAACAACCGACAGCAAGGTGCTCAGCGAATACGCCAAACTTCACGAGGGCGGCGAGGGATACGGGGTTATTTTCGACCTGTATCTCGACGAGCACGAGATATTCGTGATAGCGACGAACCCCGACGCCTACGACGCGGGCTTCTGCGACTTCGTTGTGCTCTGGGGCGACGAAAAGCGGGTCGCCTACGAAAAGTTCACCGAGCTTTCAGGGGCGACGCAACGGCTGGCCGACCTCGTCCTTCTCGACGAGAACGACGCGCTCGACGACGAGCTCGACGAAAAAGCCGCCTCGGCCCACTAGGGGCCAAGCCCCCGGACGGGGTTAGCGGCTTTGCGGCCGGACCCCGAGGTCGTCGTCGCGCTTGAGCAGGGTGAGCCGGTATGTCTGCCTCTCGAGCCACTCGATCCGGTCCCTCAGGGGCCGGAGCATGAGGAGGACGAGGAAAAAATCTAGGACGAGGCCCAGCACGAGGCCGAGCATGAACCACAAAAATTCCATTGTCCCCCCTCGTCGAAATGCCGGGCCCCGCGGGCAAGCCGCATGGCTCCTCCGTGGAGGCGGCCATAAGGAGAGCGGAATTGTCCCGAGACCCGGCACGCCCGAGATGTTATCACGGGCGGCGTGTCGTGCGGGGCGAACCCCTAGTTGACCGCCCAGCACCAGCCGTAGTTCATGATCGCATAGTGGGTCACGCCGTCTACGACGATGGTGGGCATCGCCTCGTCGTCGCCGTCATCGGCGTAGTAGTAGACGACACTGCCATCCTCGTGGATCTTGAGTTCGCCCGTCGGCTCGTCGCTTTGGGAGTTCTGCTCCTCGACGAGCGAGACTATCTTGGCGACCTCGCCGATGGTGAAGTACGGGTTGGCGTACCCGTTCCAAGTGTCGGCTGGGTTGTGGATGCCGGCGAAGCTGCCCTCGCCGGCGAGGTTGAATGTGGCTTGCTCGTAATTGGTCATAAACCCATTGTGCTCGGCGGGCATTCTTCGGCGCACCCTCGGGCCCGCCGCGCTGGCCGCTACTTCTTGCCGGAGATGAGGAAGAGGATTACCGCGCCGACGCCGGCGACGCCGACGACCGCCGTCGCGTAGCCGAACAGCTCCCAGGCGGTCAACTTAGTCCGCCCGCTCGAGTGTCTCCACAGCGAGGTCGTCCGGGTTGAGCTTGGCGACGTTGCAGAAGAACTCGTGCTTGGCCAGCGCCTCTATCGTCGCGGGGCCGTGGTCCTCGGAGGCGTCGATCTCGACCACCACGAGGCACGAGACCACGCACTCGACCTTCATTGAGCCGCCCCAACGTTCCCGGCGACGACCGACCACTTGGGCTCGGTCAGATCGTGGTTCTCGTCGTACCAGCCGTCGTCCCCGTGCGCGAGTTCGCGCACCCAAAAATGCTGCTTGCTGAGGGTGGTCGCCACGATTACGTAGTCGGCGACCCCGCCCCGGAACTTGAGGCGAACTATGTCGCCCTCCCTCAGGGCCAACCTGTCCCTGTCGGTTATCACGATTTCACCTCGACTTCGGCGACGCTCAGCACGAGGTAGTCCACCTGCTCGGCGGCCTCGCGGTCGGCGTCGTCGTAGGCGCCCGCGAGTTCCTGTATGAATGCCTCGGCGTCCCATTCGCCCGGAATGCTAAAGCTTACGGTGAGTTCTTTGCGTGTTTCCATACTTACGGCTTCGCCAAGACTTCCGTGATGCTTGTGATGACCAAAGGGTCCATTCGCTCGGTGGCCTCGGTGTCCACGAGACGTCGAAATTCCCTCATAAACGTTTCAGCATTCCAATCGGCCGGGACGCTGAAGGTTGCGGTGAGTTCTTTGCGTGTTGTCATACCACAAGTGTACGCCCCCTCATCCCTCGGCGCACGGCCCGTGCGCCCGTGGATTAGGGGTGGCTATGGTGAGGGCATGGGAAAAAACAAAGTGAGAACAAACGGATACTTCATCCCGGCCACGGGCGAGATCCGAAGGCACGAGCAAGATCGGATGACCGAGGTCGGCGAACTCGTCGGCGCACGAACGGGCCTGTTCGATGTCGTCCGCAGCGAGATTGACGGCAAGGCTGTCCTCTTGTGGGTGGACGACACGGGCCTCATCGACGGGCGGCCAATCAACCCGTTCGCATCCATCGTGGCGCAACGACCCCTGTACGGCGACGTGTTCGTCACGGGCGACGAGGACTACGATGGTTGGGTCTTGGACCTCGATTTTGACTCCTTTGACATCTTCCTGATGGCCGTCAAGTGTCTGATCGCCGCCGAGCCCTGAGACAACGAAGGGGTGCGCCCGAGGATTTCGGCCGCGCATAATGAAACCGTACCCAAAGGAGGGGACATGGACGCAGTAAGCAGAGAACTCGCGGACAAGGTGTCCGAGGAGATCCGGTCCGCCGCTATGGCGGTGCTCGCTAAGCACGGCCTCAAGGCGACCAAGATGAACACGAAGTACGGCGATTCGTTCGGCCTGAACATAACGGCGGTCGCCACGAAACTCGACGAGAACGGCGTGAACCTCAACTCGGCAGAGGCCATCCTCTACGAGCGATACGGCCACTACGGCTTGGTGAACGGCGCGACCATGAAGCTCACGGCGAAACTCGGCGTGAAGTTTGACTCGGGAGGCCGCAAGTTCGTGTTCTCGGGCGTCCGCGCGCGAGGCAAGAACAGAATCCTCGCCAAGTGCGAGCAGGACAGCAAGGACTACGTGTTCGCCGACACCCTGATCCCGACCCTGAACAAGGCAAAGTAGGGGATCGTGCCGAACAACAAGAGCAGGGCCGCCTACCACCGGGACTACAGGCGCTCGAAAAAACAAAAGAAAGGGCCGAGGGTCTGCGCGTGGGAGGGCTGCACCACCGTGCTCAACTCCTACAACTTCAATGAGTGCTGCCACGCCCACAAACTCGACTACGCCATCAAGTACGGGGTCAAAGTCTCGCTGGGCGAAACAGTATGACCCCCGCACCGGTGCGCCGATGGATTCTGGCCGGATATCGTTCCGGTATGGACAAATACCTTAAGTACGCACTGACCACATCGCTGGCCAGCACCGGCGCGATCACCGCCGGCGCCTTCGTCATCGAGAGCAACCTACTTCTCGCCGCTTGGGGGGCCGTAATACTCGTGTCGCATTTCGCGGCACTCGTGGTGCTCGCCGCGCGCGAGCTCGCCGCCGAGTTCGGGGTTCGCCCCGGCGCGCAATGACCGCCTACATCGTCCACCTGGGGACGGGAACGATACTCATGGCGAATGACGGCGTGGTCGTCATCGACACGGACGACCTGACCGACGAGGAGCGCGAGGCGCTGGGCGACGAGATGGCCTGGGACACAGACTTCACGGACATGGCCGAGCAGAAGGGCACGGACATCATGAGGGTGATCGGCCACTACACGGGCCAGCGCAAGTGAGCGCCGGGCTATAATCTCATGGTGAGCAGTGAAGTTTCGACGGCGAAGTCGCAGCCGGAGGTCGACCTTGAGTTCTACAGACTCAGGATACTTGAGTTGGTCGATGAGGGCCTGGCGTCGGCCTCGGGGTGCGAGGTCATGCCGGCGTCCAAGGTGCAGGACCTGCTGCTCGACATAAGGCTGGCCCTCTCTATCTGACGATCAGGATTATCGCCGCTATCACGGCCGCGGCGATGCTCAGGGCCACAAGAAGGTTGTCACCCGCATCTCTCATAGACCTCACCCCCGTCCGTCACCAGCATCTCGCACTCGTCCGATTTGGGGAGGTGGATTACCCTGCCGACCTCGAGGGGCATCCCGTAGGTCATCACGAGGTCGTCGGCGACCATCGCGATGTTGCCGTCGCAGAACCTCTCGGCGTAGCCCCAGTAGTCGTCGCCCGGCACGGCCACGATCGAGACGGCGGGGCAGGTGTAGCCCTGGACCTCCTCGATCCGGTGGGATATCGCCCAGAGGGCGGCCGAGGAGACGGCCGCGACGAGGATGAATTTCCGCAGGCGCATCAGAGGCTGGCCCCCCGGCGCTCGGGCTGCTCGCGCAACTTCCTGATGACCGACATGGCCATCGCGCGGGTCATCTCGTAGCGGTAGTTCAGGTAGTCGTCGATGATGCTCATGAGTGCGCTCGACAGGCGGGCCGTGTCGCGCGAGAGCACCAGACGGCGCATCTCCCGGCGGCAGTAATCGCCGAAATCTTCCATGCTTGTATTGTACCTAGGCAACATCCGCGGGCGCGTCGTTTCTGGACACCTGAACCTCGTACTGCTCGCCATCTTCGTAGGGTACGTCGCACACGAAGTACCCGATCCGGTTCACGATCCGGTAGTCGTCGACGATGTAGGTCCCATCGTGGCCGTCGACGTAGGTCCAGACTCGGCGCTTTGGGTTCCCATTGAAGACCTTGCGAACGTAATCGAGCTCTTCGCCGTACGTCTCGAACATCAGCCCGCCCTCGCCGTTGTCGAACGATGCGAACTCGTCGAGGTGGTTCACCCTCGGCTTGAAAACCTCGAGCCACTGCTCGAATGGCATCTTCTTAATCACGGGCGACCTCGCCCTCGACCCCATCGACCCTGAAGGTCGCGCGTATCCGTTCGCCCTCCTCATCCTCAACGAACGGGTCCTCGATCTGGGTGAACACGGCGTGCATCAGGCAGTCCCTCTCGTGCTCGGTCAGTTCTCTGTCGGTGTTGAACTTCAGCGTGATGGTGTATTTGTCCACGCCTCCACCATACTTGTCGGTCATCCTCCGGCGCGCTCTATCTTCAGCGAGGCGAGCCGGGCCGCCTCTATGAGTTGGCAGACCATCTCGACGCACTCCCAGTCGTTCGCATCCTGCCCGTCGATGTCCTTGACGGCGAGGATGCCGTCGAGGGTGAACCCTGCTAGACCGGACTCGATCTCCTCGGCCATCGGCGTGTCCAGCTCCAACCCGCTCTGGTAGGCGAGGAGGGGCCGCAGCCAGACCTCCTGCCATTTCTCTGCCGAAATTTTCATGCTCCAGCTCCTTTTGGTACGGCTAGACCAACTCTATCCGGGTCGTGTAGTCGTGCCAATACTTGCCGTCGAGTTTGCCGCGAACGACATCGTAAGCCCAGTATTGGGCGCTCTGATAGCTGCCGTACTCGCCGACGACCGACGAGGCGAGTTCCGACAGTGCCTGTCCGTCGGCCTTGCCCCAGTGCTTCGTCACGAGGAATTTTCCGTTCGCCCGGAGTTCGATCCTCACGATGTATTGCTTCAGGCCGCCCTGACGGCCACGAGTGCCGTCGCTGGTGGCGAGGAGTCGCCATACGGCGAGCGCCCCGTGCTTGTAGGTGTCGTGGTCTTGCGAGTGAGTGAGTGTGTTTGTCATATCCTCAGTATGTCGGCCCGTCATCCGTCGGCGCACCCTCGAACGCGCCGAAGGATTCTCGCCCCTACGCTTGTGGTATGGACAACACCACTTTCACCCCGTATCGAATTCGTCTTTCTTACACGGACGACCCGTACACCGATCTACGTCAAGGCGACGAGGGAACCGTCGTCGCCGAACGTGTAGACCCGTGGGGCGACCTCAACATTTCCGTGGAGTGGGATAACGGCAGTTCCCTCAAACTTATTGGTGGCCGCGACCGGTGGCAGGTAATTTGATGGCAGACAACAGGCTTGCCGACCTCAAAGAGGAACAGTGCGAGCACCCGATCGAGGACTGGGAGCACGACTACGACCCGGACTCGATCCTCGGCGACGCCTACTACTGTGGGCACTGCGGCGAGTTGATGCAGGTCGGCTAGGTGCGCCGAAGGATGAGGGCGACCTAGATTGTAGGCATGGAAACAAAGCACCCCGAAATCAACATCCCCTTGGTCGGAGAGGACGGCAACGCCTTCTCGATCCTCGGCCGCGTCAAGCGCATCATGCGACGCGCCGGGCTGCCCGAATCCGAGTGGCAGGCGTTTCGCGACGAGGCGACCTCGGGCAACTACGACCACCTGCTCATGACCGTCATGCGATGGTTCGAGGTGGACAAGGATCTCGACGAGGACTACGAGGACGAGGACTACGAATGAACATCGTCCTAGCCGTCGCCATCGCCGCCTTCGCGGCCACCTTCGCGCTCCTCATCAAGGAGACCGCCGATCAGGACGGGCGCGAGCTCGCCCGTCGCCGGCACCCGTCTAGGGCGCGATGATGGTGGGCACGAGGATGACCGAGACGCAGGTCGAGGAGCACCACCGCAAGATCTGGCGCGAGGCCGCCGAGAGGTTCGGGGGCTACAGCGCGATCCCGCGCGACGTCGAGCTCGAGATGAGCGAGGAGGTCCGGGCGATGTACTGCATCGCCGGCTGGGACCGAGTCGGCACGATGAGGGCGCTCCTCGCGTACCACAACGTGATGCCGACCGTCGTCGAGAAACTTGTCGGGGCCGCCGAGCCCGAGGCCGACACGGTGCGCCGGAAGGACCGATACGCGAAGCTCGTGTCCCTCTCGAGCGGCAACATCTACGGGGAGTTCTCCACGAAGGACCTGACGGATGCGTCGGGGTTGTCCGCCGGCGCGATAGCGAACTGGGCCAAGACGACCGGGCACTTCAGGCCGATCGGGCGCGGCAAGTGGGAGGCGCGCAACCCGAAGGACGACAGGCGGAGCGACAGGGGAGCGTCCTAGCCGGGCCTCAGGGTTCGACGTCTAGGTCGCCGGCGAGCCCGAGATCGTCTGCATCGTCGTCGAGGTAGCGGTTCATACGCCTCTCCTTGTAGGCCAGATCGAGCCTCGTCAGCACGCCGGTGTCGACGAAGAAGGCGCGGCCGTCGTCGAGGAGCCTCAGGTGGCCGTTGCGCAGGAGCCCGCTTATGCATCTGTCCACATCGCACCTCTTGTACTGGTGGTTCGAGAAAAGCATGTAGTCGCCGGACGTGAAGCCGTCGCCCCGGCGCGACCTGAACTTCGCGTAGTTGAGTATTTTGTAGCCGATCCCCCCGTAGGCGACGCGGTTGATTGTCGAGTATCCCATGTCGCTCATCCTATCGGTGGTAATATGTGGCGATGGGCAAGGCCAACAACCGGATTCGCAAGCCCGACACCGAGTTGGTGGACCTCACCTACGACGAACTCGAGACGGCGCTCGTGGCCCTCTCCATCCGGCAGGAGGAGCTGCGCGAGATGCGCACGCCCAGGGACAACCAAGAGCTCGAGCTCATCTGGTACGTGAGCGACAAGATGGACGGCGCGCAGCGCAGGCTGGAATCCCGCATGACCGACCAGATGTCGAACTGGCTCAGGTCGATCGAGCGCGAGACGAAGAGCGGCGGGGAATCCGCAAGCCGCAAGAGACACCCGGCGAAGAAGGCCAAGCGCAAGCGGCGCGGCCTGCTCGAGCGGCTGTCCCGGATCTCGCGCCTCTAGCCCCGCCCCCTGCCGGCCGACGCGATACGGGACTGCATGCGCCGGTCGTCGTCGTGCTCCATCAGCGTCACCACCGAGTAGCCGAGCCGCCGGAGCCGGTCGGATGCCCGGCGATCCCTGCGGCGGTTGCGCTCGACCTTCGCGACCCACCACGCCCGGTTGCGCTTGGGCGGCCTGAAGCACCTCGGGCAGCCGTGCCAGAAGCACCCGTTCACGAACACCGCGACGCGGCGATCGGGCAGGAGAAGATCGGGACTGCCCGGCAACCCCTTGGTCCTCGTGGTGAAACGGATCTTGGCCCTCCTCGCCGCCCGGCGAGCCCTCAATTCCGGCCCCGTGCCCCTGGTTTTGACCCGGCGCATCCTCTCGGACGTGGCCGGGTCGGGGGGCGTGGTTTTCGGATTGACGGTGGTGGATGAGGCCCTGACTAGATGACCTCTCTCGAGTTGATCCTGTCGGCGTGGTCGCGCATCCTCTCGTACTTGCGGTAGCGGGTCCTCGCGTCCTTCGCGTCGCTCGAGGCCCTCTTGGCCGCCGCCTGACGCCTCTTGGCGTGCTCGGCCTTCGCCTCGGCCCTCTGCATGATCTGCTCGCGCTTGCTCGCCTGCTGGGCGATGTGCTCCTTGCGCCACCTGACGACGTCGGCCACGCTGTAGATGAAGCTGAGGCCGCCCACCTTGCCGGAGACTATGGCGACCGGCTGCGGCGGGTTGGCCGAGCTGGTCCTGAGGCCGTTGTTGAGCCTCATGACCTTAGTCGCGGGGTTGCCGTGCATCAGCGCGCCGGCCATCTCGCCGATCGTCGCCGTGCCCTTCGGGTGGTCGCCGTATTGGTAGACGGGCCACATCTGTACTTTTGATATTTTCTTTTTCACTTTAATCCCTCCTTTGGGATACTTGAATGCTACCGCCCGCACTCGCGAGCGGCAACCCGGTCACCAAGACGCGTGGTACTCGAACTCCCACTCGTCGGGCATGGCGAGGGCTCGGTCCAAGATCCCTACAGTCTCCTTCAGGCTCTCGAAGTAGTACTCGTCGTATTCCGTGCCGCCGAAGAAGAACCCCTCTTGGGTCGGCAACAGCTCCTCGGCGTCCTTCGTGTTGGCGATGACCTTCTCGCACACTTCCTTCAGTTCCTGCAGTTGCTCCCGCGAGACGTAGGCGGTGCGGCAATCGTCCTCGCCGCCCTGGCAATTGTCCACGAACCATGAGTGGATCGCGTTCACCTTGCGCCAATAGCCGACGCTGACCTCGACGTAGATGAACGGCAGTTCCACCGCATCGAGGACCGTCGCGACGCCCGACGACTGCTTGAGGCGGCCGAACTCGGCCTTCTCGCTCTCCGGGCGCCAATCGGCGTTCGAGTGGTACTTCTTGGCCGTAAGATACATGTCTAATCCCATAACTAATTCTCCTTTTGTAGTTGCTATTAACTTATCGGGCCTGAATCTGTCGGCGCATCACTTCGCCGCCGCCGATGCGTCGGCGAGCTCGGCATCGGTGAGATAGACGTAGGTGTTCTCGCCGGTGGCGAGGTTCTCGTGGAACACGATCCAGGTGCCGTCGATGGCCCTCTTGGGCCTGCCGGTGAGGCCGCACGGCTCGCCGTCGATGAGCACGATGGTGCCGCGCTTCATCTTGTCGGGCTTCATTCGTCGTCCTCGCCCTCGCCAGCGAACTGCGAGACCAACTGGACGAAGCCAGCGTTCGGGTCTTGCTCGTTGTGCCAGACGGCCTGAACGAAGCGGAGCGGGCAGGAAGCGTCCCACCAGCCGTCGATGATCTCGTCGAGCTCGTCGGGCGACTTGCCGCCCTCCGTGAAGCGTCCCTCGACGACGTCGGGCGCGTAGCTCTCCCGGAAGAAGTCGGCCTCGGTCTGATCCATCGCGAGGTAGATCTTGTGGCAGGTATCCCAAGCGATGAGGACCGCGTCCTCGAGGTACTCGGTGACGGCGGCGAAGCCCTCCGTCAAGTTGTCGGGGTCGTGGGGTGCGTAGTCGTTTTGTGTTTTCATGGCGATATCAGAGTACCTACCGTTAATCCTTCGGCGCAGGTTCGCCCTCCGCCGCCTCGCGACGCTTCTGGCACTCGCGCATCTCTTTGTGCAGCGAGTCGTAGAGGCACTCGCGCCACACTTCCCATAGGTAGTCGTCGTTCATCATGGACCAAGCGAGCCGCTCGTACTCCTCCTCGCTCGCGCCGCCCCACCACGAAGCTTCCTCGTGGTCCGGGTGCAGCGCCAAGATCTCGGCGACCTCGTTCCTCAGGTCGGCGGGGGTCATGCTGATGATGAACCGGTTGTCGAACAGTTGCCGAAACTTGTCGCCGGCCAACAGCTTTCCGATCTCCCCCTCGGCGAGCTCGTCGCCGCTTATCAGCTCGTCTGGCGAGCCGTAGAAGACGTCGGCCCGCTCGTGGAACTCCTCGCACATGAGCATCTGCACCTGCTCAAAGAGGTCCTCGCCGTCCAGGTCTGGGTCGGTGATAGAGAATGTCATAACGATCTGTTTTTCCATACCGTCAGTATGCAGGACCGTAATCCATCGGCGCGCCTCGGGGGTGCGCCGAAGGATGAGGGGCCGACATACTTAGGGTCGGAGGTAAAAATGAACATCAACATAGCGGAAATCAACTCGGCGGCCATAGAGTCGCTGAGGTTCGAGGCAGTCGGAGCAAGGTACGACGACCTCGACACGGCGGGCACGCTCGTCGTGACATTCAAGAGTGGCGGCTCATACGCCTACCACAACGTCAAGGTATCCACGATGCGCGAGGTCTTGTCGGCCGAGAGCATCGGGTCGGCTATCGCCCGGATAATTCGACCTGCCCACTCGTTCACCAAAATTGCTGGTGGCGAGGTCGGCGCGCCGAAGGATTCGTCGGTCGTAGCCTGACGCCATGACCACAACGCAACTTGAGTTCGGGCTAGTGCTGGGTTGCTCCAGCAACGGCAAGTACCTGCAAGTCTTCGAGAGCGCGGACGGACGGCTCAAGGTCGTCCTCCGCGATCTCGACAAGAACAAGACCATCGCATCCAAGACATTCCGCGACTGCGAGACGCAGCACTACGACAGCGAGCGTTGGCTCAACGACAAGATCGGCTGGCCCAACGACTTCGCTGGGCTCCTCTCCGGGAGATCGTGGGACCGCGCATGAGCGACAACTTCACCGTTAAGTTCGCCGGCGACTACGTCACGCTGCAGACCCACGTCGAGGCCGACGACGACGAGCAGGCGATCGACGTCGCCGTCAAACAGATACTCGATTACTACGGCTGGGACCTGGGCAAGTTCGAGGCTGAGGCCGAGCTGGAGAGCGAGTTCTAACCCGGTGCGCCGATGGATTCGCCATCGGTACATTGAAATCATCAACGCCTAAGGAGGCACACATGGGAGACAGATACTGCGTCGGGTTCACGGGCTTCGACGAAACAGACAACGCGGAGCGAAGGGTGTGGCTCTACTCGCATTGGGGCGGCTCCGACCGTCACGGCGAGATCGGGCGAGCGATTGAGGCCGCGCGCCCTCGCTGGCAAGACCCGACGTACGCCACCCGCATCGCCATCTCCAACATCGTCGGCGACGGCTGGAAGGAAGAGACGGGCTTCGGCATCGAAGCCGGGCCATGCTGCCTCACGCACGTCGAGTACGGCGCATTCCTGGTGAACTGGTCCGACAAGACCGTGACGGAGTTCGACTACGTGCATTTCGCCGAGGGTGAAAATACGCTGGGGTCGGTGGTCGCCGTGCGCTCATTCGACGACTTCATGGCGGGGCGCAGTCGCGTCCCCGAGGAGGCGATCTAGTGGGCGCTGACCTCATTTTCTCGATCAACGAGATGAAACTCACGCGCGAGCAGGCCGAGGCGAACGCCAAGCGCATCGCCGCCGGCCCACTCAAGGACGTCATCACGGACCTCGAGGAAATGGCCGGCATCAGCCGCTTCAACGGGATCGACGACGAAAAACCGACCGACGAGGAACGGGCCGAGGTCGAGGGATACCTGAAGGAATGCATCGCCACCGTGTTCGCCTACGCCGAACGCCGCGACTGCTCGTACTTCGTGATCGACGACGACAGGCTGTTCGCGATCACCGCCGGGATGTCCTGGGGCGACGAGCCGACCGAGGCATACGAGGCGTACAACGTGTGCGAGATACTGGGCCTCACCGAGAGGGAGTGGCAGCCAGAGGACGCGAAATGACGCTGACCAAGCCTGACGGGTCGCCGGCGCCCAAGTACCTGAGGGTCTCCCGGACGTGGACCTACAACGTCGAGGAGGCGGCCGAGGCTTTGGCCGAGTTCTCCGACAAGCCGGTCTCGTGGGACGACGTGTACCAGCTGATACTTGGCTGGATCCCCGAGGACGTGCGCGAGCCGGTCGGCGAGAACCTGCCCGCCATCGAGGAAATCTGGGAGGTCCAGAGAGACGCCGATGGCCTCATTGAATACGACGTGACGGAAGTCTCAGCACAAAACTCAGGAAATGAAACGTCACACCCCTGAGGTATAAGAAGCCGAAACCCTTTACAGATTGACGGTGGAGGATGACCCCCACCCAGTTATAGTCAAGGAAACAAAGACACTAGGAGGTCTTATGAAAAAGAAACAGAAACCAAAGAACAATGAAACCCCGGCAAAGGCGAAGGAAACGCCGACACCGGTGAACCGCTTCCTGGCGAAGCAGCCGACTGCGACGTTCATGGACATAACGCCGAAGCTCGCAAAAGAGATGCTGGCATTCAACACCAACAACAGGCGCCTGCGCCGCGACAGGGTGAAGACGCTCGCCGACGAGATGTCGCGCAAGCAATGGCTGAGCACCGGCGAGGCGATCAAGTTCGACACAAGTGGCGTCCTCATAGACGGCCAACACCGCCTCGAGGGATGCGTCGAGGCGAACATAACCCTCAAGCAGCAGCTCGTCGTGACGGGCGTGACCGAGGACGCGTTCGCCGTCATCGACTCCGGGCTGAAGCGATCCCCTAACGACGTGCTGTCGCACGCTGGGTTCGCCAACGGATCCGCGATAGCTCCGGCGGCGAGGCTTGTCTCCGTCATAGATGCGGGCCTGAACCCGCTGGAGAAGAGGGCGCGCGGTCTCGTCACGAGGCAGGACGTGCTCAAGTGGACGGAGGAGAACACCGAATCTATCGACTGGGCGCTCAGGCTCGCGAGAATCGTCTACGACCAGGGAGGCATCGGGAACAGGACGGCGCTGATCGCGCTCGCGATGATGGCAGAGAAGCAGGGCCACAGCAGGGAGAGGATCGAGCAGTTCTTCTCCGCGCTCGGAACCGGCGAGGGCCTCTCGGCATCGTCGCCGATACTCGCCCTCCGCTCATGGATGATCAAGTCCGGGCAGAAGCTCGGCGGCGGTTCGTCGGTGATCCACCTCTCGAACAGCATCGCGGCATTCAACAACTGGGACTCCGGCAAGGTGGTGCGGAGGCACTCGCCTCTCACCGCGAACCACGAGGTGCCCGCGCTCTGCAAAGCCTGAGGGCGCGCCGAAGGATTCGGCCAAGGCAGGATGGTGACCTAGAGCCTAAGGAGGGCAAATGGGTTATTACGTCAACACAGAAGACATCAACGTCGTCGTCCCCAAGGACTTGCTCGAGGACGCCTACGAGGCGATCTGCGACCTGAACCAGCACGACGACCTGAAGCAGGGCGGCTCGTGGGGGCCAGACGAGAGCAAGAACCAATACTGGTTCTCGTGGATGCCCGAGGACATTCGGGCCGCCTGCCCCGACCTGCTCGCGGTCGTGAACGAGATCGGATTCGATAGCAAGTACGACGAGGCAGGCAACCTCGTCCTCGGCCACTACAGCAACAAGACCGGACAAGAGGACCTGCTCATCGACGCCATCGCGCCGTTCGTCCAGGAAGGCTCGTACGTCATCTGGAGGGGCGAGGACAACTCCTACTACAAGTGGGAGTTCAATGACGGCAAGATGCTCGTCATCCCCGGCGAGGTCGAGGTGCGCTGGCACACGGATTCGGCGCACACGGCGATGGACGATTGGAAACGCACGGCCGAGCTGATCGAGAGCTTGCGCGTGGCGAGCGAGAAGAGGAAGAAGGAGAAGTCCGATGCCTAACTGGTGCAACAACAACATGGTCCTGCACGGACCGGAGGACCAGGTCCGGGCGATCCTCGACGCGGTTCGCCCGGTCGAGGGCAAGACGGACGACGCGACGTTCACCAAGTTCATGCCCCAGCCGAGGGACGAGAAGGGCGAGCTGATCGGCTCGGTGGACTGGCAGTACGACACGTGGGGAACCAAGTGGGGCGACTGCGACACGGACATCTGCAGCGAGGAGTACTCGGACGGCACCGGCACGGCGTCGGTCGGGTACAACACCGCATGGGGGCCGATGAGCGGCCTCGTCAAGGAGATATCGCGGCAACACCCGGGCGTGACGATAGACGTCGAGTACGAGGAGCCGGGGATGTGTTTCTTCGGGATCGAGCAGTACCTCGGCGGCGAGTGCGTCCACGAGCAGCACCACGATTACGACCCCGCGAGCGGCACGATCACGCTGCCGGACGGTTGGACCGCCAGCTTCGACACCGACTGGGACGACGAGAACCAGGACCCAGGCGGCACCATCAACGAAGCCGTCTACGCCGGAATCGAGCACATGTGGACGACATGGGGCTTGGAATGGGCGCGCCGAAAGATGACGGGTCAGTAAAGTAGTAAGCGTCAATACAAACAAACAAAGGAGCGACCAATGACCACGACAAGTAAGACCAAGCCCGCACTCCCCGAGTGCTGGCAGACAGTAGAGGAGTGCCTCAACGCAGGCATTGACCGACTGATCCTGTTCGGGCCGCCGGGACTCGGCAAGACCTACGCAGGCCTCGCCTACGGCGACGTCCAAGCAGGCTCGCACCGGCTCATCTGCACCGAGGACATGACCACCGCGGAAGTGACGGGGTGCTTCATCCCGAACGAGAAGGGAACGTTCACCTGGAACTACGGCTCGGCCCTCAAGGCTTGGCAGGGCGACGGTAAGAGGGGCGGCAGGCTCGTCGTGGACGAGATCGACAAGGCGAGCGGCGACGTCGCGGCGACATTGCTCGCGATGCTCGACACGGCAGAGTCGGCGTCTTGGACGCACCCGACGAGCGGCGAGGTGATCCGTCCTCTCGCCGGCTTCAGCGCGGTGATGACCACGAACCTCGAGCAGATGGAGGAGTTGCCGACCGCACTCGCCGACCGATTCCCGGTCCGCGTGCGAATCAACCAGCCTCACCCCGACGCCCTCAAGCGGTTGTCGCCCGACCTGCACAAGTTCGCCATTCGCATGGCCGACGCAGGCGAGCGACGCATCTCGCTTCGGGCGTTCTACGACTTCGACCGACTTCGCACCGAACTGGGCGACAAGAAGGCGGCGAAAATTATATTCCTTGACCGCTCGGGCGACCTGCTCGACGCGATCAAGGTGGACGGGGTCGCCTGATGAATAAGACAGCCGAACGCAAGCGCTCGCCCCAGCCGGAAATGCTGGGGAGGAGCGACCAGGAGCACGGACGCTGGGTGGTGGGCGACTCGCCCGCCACGCGCGGCATACCCCACACGGACCTCCACGAGCGAAAGATGGTCGCGCCTCACGGCGAGGACGAGCTCGACCGGGCGATACGCGCCCACGAGATGATGCATGCCAAGGTCTCGCCAGGACCGGCAGAGATGATCGACTACTTCGCGCGCGAGAACGCGTCGGTGGAGTCGCTCAGGGCCGTCGAGGAGGTCCGGGTGAACTCGCTATGCAACCGCGTCGGGATAGACGTGGCGAGCCACCTGACCGACAGCTCAGAGAACTCTTTGGGCAAGAAACTCGCCAAGAGCGGCGACATAGCGCAGATGGTGAGGGCCGCGGTCGCCACCGCGGGCACGGCTGGGGGCAAGGATTTGATCAAGGGCGTCCGGTCTGTGGACAAGGGGATGGCCAAGGTCATCGCCAGCATCCAGCAGAACGTGCTCGCCCAAGTGGACGCCGTGCCGAGCGCCGAGCTCGGCAGGGTCGCCACCAAGACGCAAGCCGGAGGGTTCGCGCACACCGAGCGCATAGCGGCGTGGGTGGACTCGCTCATCGAGGACATGGAAAACGAGCGCGAGGAGGACGAGCGCCGAGACAGGGAGCGCGAGTCGGGCGACGAGTCCGACGCCACGACCCCGACCGATCCGACCGGCGCCGAGAAGCCCGAGACCGCCGAGAAGGACGTGCCCGAGACCAAGAAGCCGACGAGGCGCGAGCCGAGCGACCCGACGAAGCGATCGAGGCCCGACGCGGGCGTCATCCCCGACTGGGGCAACCTCAGGGTGGCGAGACTGCCCATGCCCCACGCGAGCAAGGGCAACCTCGGCAAGAAGCGAGTCGCCAGCGACACGGGCAAGAACCCGCGCCGTATGCACCGCTACTTCACCGACCGCAAGATATTCGACCGTACCAGCAAAGGCATGGGCGGCGTGGTCATCATAGACGCGAGCGGGTCCATGTCGTTCGAGCACAGAGACGTGAGAGAGATAGCCGAGGCCGCACCGGGCTGCACGGTCGCCATGTACACGGAGCGTCGCGACCACGACGACGAGCCGAACTTCTGGGTCCTCGCCGACAAGGGCAGGATCTGCAAGGAGGGCGACGTGCCGCAATTCCGGTCGGGCAACGTGGTCGACCTCCCCGCCCTCAAGTGGGCGGTGAAGCACAAGCAACGCCCGAACTCGCCGATAGTTTGGGTGAGCGATTGCCAGGTGTCGGGGAAGAACGACCAATTCCACCCGGCACTAAACAAGATGGCGAGCAAATTCGTGGCGCGAGAGAAGATACTCGTGGTCAGGAACGTCAAGGAGGCCAAGAGCCTCCTCGACAAGCTCAAGAAAGATGTCGGGGCAGGGCGACCGAGGTAGTGCGCCCCGACCGCAATGGTGGGCCCGCCGGCATGAGCATGGTCGCTCCGCAGCCGGCGGGTCCGCCGCCAACAACATAGGACCGAGAGGAGAGGACAGATGAGGGACGGAATAATTTACGTGAGGGACAACGCGCGCCGGCACGAGGCGCGCGACGTGATCGACTGGCTCCAGCTCGATCTCAATCCCGGCGACAGCGCGACGCTGCCCGAGATATGCCAGATAATCGAGAGAAGGGCCGAGGCCGCGTCGTTCGACCCGGGCGAGGACGAGAAGGAGGAGGCGTGATAGGCGAGTACGACCCCGAGGGCAACCCGCTCGGCTCGGGCGTGGAGACGGTGGAGACCAGCCTGACCGTCTACCTGTGCAGCGACGACGTGGTCTCGCTCATAGAGAGGCTCGAGGGCTACGCCTACGACCCGTCCTTCGTGCTGAAGACCATAGACCGGACGAACGACGGGAAGTTCTACGCGTTCCTGACGAGGATGGGGGGCTAGGTGCGCGGCCGGAGCCACACGCGCCACGACACGGCGACGAGGCCGAGGATCGCCGCGTCGACCCACTCGATCTCCCACTCGATAGCGCCGACCCTCTCGCGCATCACCCAGGCGACGGCGAAGATCATGATCGCGTGCGCGAGGCACGTGATGAGGAAGGCGAGGAACGTCGCCGGGCGTGCGGGCTTCGAGGTCTCCTTCGGGGATGACATAGACAGAACGTGGCTCCTCTCGCGCCGGAGGTCTCCGCGCGCCTGGGCTAGGCTATCATTGATTGACGGTGGAGGATGGGCCATGAAGTACGAGGACGGCGTCTACGCCAGGTTCAACCGCGTGGTGAGCGAGGCCAACCGCGAGAGCCACGACCCGACCCTCCTGTTCATCGCCACCGACGGCGGGAAAATATTCAAGGCGTTCACCGCGCCGGCCGCCGCCGTCAAGGGGTACTTCGAGGCGATCAGGGGGCTGGACGACGACACCTTCATAGGCGTCTGGTCGCACGAGTGGATCAAGGATCGCATCGCCGCGCTCGAGGAGCAGGACGACCCCGAGCAGGGCTGGTCCAACCTGATGCAGGACATGGTGATCCAGATCGCCGACCAGGCCGACGAGATGTCGCCCCCGAGGCCGGGGAACTCCTAGGTCCCTCAAAACCACACCACCGACGGGGCCGGAGCGTCGACCCTCCCCGGGGGCTGCGCAATTGTCCCACAACCGGGCCCACGCCCGGCGAAACAAATGACGGTGGAGGATGACGGCGGACGCCCGGCGAAAAAAAAATCCGGATAGTTGCTTGACTCGGGGCCGCGCACACGCTAGGTTGCCCGTCACATATCAGTGGCGCCACAACCACCGAATACGAGAACGGACCGATCCCAGGGGGGCGGGCCGGGGCCTTGCAAAAAACCGGCCGATCGCCGGGCAAAGGTTCCCCCGGACCCCTTCCAAAGATGGTCTACGATGATGATCGATCGTCGTTTTTTCCCGTGGATGGAGGTTGTGACTGACGGTGGTGGATGAGAACGAGGAGGAAGAGATGGAGACTTTGTTTCCCGTCGACGCCCCGCCCAAGAAGAAGAAAAGGGCGAGGCCGGTCAAGGGCGCCATGTCGGCCAGATCGGGCGGCCGGAAATCCGCCTCGGCGCAGGTCGACCCGGCGGACGTCGACCGGCTGTTCTGGTTCTGGCGCGACACGCTCGGCAAGAAGGCCTTGCTTTCCGACGAGCGGCGGGCTATCCTTGCGTGGGCGATACTGAACTACGGGATGGATGCGTGCGAGATGGCCGTGAAGGGGTGCTCGATGAGCGACTGGCACATGGGGCGCAACCCGAGCAACGTCCGCTACGACTCGGTCGAGCTGATATTCAGGGACTCGGAGAAGGTGGAGTGGTTCGTCTCGAAGTTCCACGCCGGGTCGCCGGGCCACGAGGCCTTCTGATTGACGGCGGCGCATGACCGGAAAGGGCAGATCCAGCAACGTCCAGATCGGCGACGTGGTCAGGGCCATGGCGGCGTCCGAGCCCTGCCTGTTCAACAACTCGCCGGGCAACCTCATGCCGGTGTCCCATCGCGAGTTGCCGGGCATCCCCCCATCGCCGGGCATGGCCTCGCTGAGGGACAGGCTCATGGACGCCGCGCGCTGGCACGCCCAGCTGCAGGTCTCGTTCGACAGGAGCCTCGCGCGCGAGCCCCTCGCATTGACGGCGGCGCATGACCAAGGATGAGCTGGCCGATCTGGTCCGCCGGGTGTTCGCGGCCCACAACAAGGCCCTGCTGAAGGCCGACGAGAAGCACACCTTCCGCGCCTGGTGGGACATACTCGGCCACCTCGAGGAGCAGACGGTCTGGAAGGCGTACGTGGGCGGCGCGGCCACGAGGAAGTGGCTGCCATCGCCGGGCGAGATACTATCGACGGTGGTGGATGAGATGCTCGGGGGTTTCCCCACCCCCCTGCAGGCGTGGGCGCAGTTCCAGGAGCAGGTGCGCGCGGCCAACTCCGGCACCCAGCCGCGCACGAAGCCCCACCCCACCGTGGTCGAGGCGACCCGGCGACTGGGGGACGAGGCGTACAGGCTCACCGACAGGGACAGGCAGGCGTTCGTCGCCGAGTGGGAGGCCGTCAGGGACGAGACGATCAAGGAGTGGGCCCAGAGGCTGGCGCCCAAGCCGACGGTGGAGGATGAGGGCTGACCCCCGCGGGGCGCCGTCGCCCGGCGATCCCCCCCCCGGCCCGACGACCCGCGATCCGTAGCCCGGCGACAAAATTTCGCAAAAACGAAAAGACCCGGCGAAAAAAAGGTTTTCCCGCCTTCCCCCGAGGTCCGCCGTTCCGGGCGCGCCTGATATCTGTGGTAGGTTCTGCCCGTGAACGACGTCGGCGTCATCTCCCGCGAGCGAGAGTGCTCGACGTGCCGCTGGTTCGACCGGGGCCTGTTCGAGGGCGACGACTCCGGGTCCGGCCCCGGCTACTGCCGGAGGTACCCCCCGGTGATGTACTTCGCCGAGGGCAGGTCGGGCGGGTCGGTGAAGCAGGCCCAGCCGGTCGTGCAGGGCTGGGAGTGGTGCGGTGAGTGGTCGCAGGCCTAGGGGCAGGAGGCCCAAGAGGGCGACGGGCAGGTGGTCCACGGTGACGCTCAGGCTCACGGCCGAGGAGAAGGACATGCTCGTGGAGCGCTCCGAGAACTGGGGGTGCTCGATGACCGAGTACCTCGTGATACTCATGAGGCGGGATGGGTCGTAGGCCCGAGTTCCCTAGGTACCCGGACAGGGTGTACTTCCTCTCCCTCCGTTGTGTAGGACGTCTGAAGCAGGACATCTTTAGGGCCGCCGCCGCCCAAGGCGTGAGCATGAACCAGTGGGTGCTGCTCGCCGTGCGCAGGATGCTCGACTCCGCCGAGGGGATACCGCCGCCGTCCCCCGGTCAGTTCGCCGCGCCCGACGAGAGGGCGGACCTGCAGGCGCTCCTGAACCGCGAGCCGGTGCTCATGCCGTGCGGCAAGCGCAAGGGGAGGTGCCGGTACGAGGTGGTCGACCACGACGGCGTCGGCATCTGCCTGACCTGTAACCTTAGGGCCTACTAGTCCCCGTAGCTCAGCCGGATAGAGCGACGGCTTCCTAAGCCGCAGGTCGCAGGTTCGACTCCTGCCGGGGACGCTTCAGTTCCCCCACATCTGCGAGAGGGTGGGCTTCGCCGGTTTTATCCCCAGCTTCTTCTGCTTCGCCGCCAGCTGCCGGGAGGTCAACCCCGCCCAGACGCCGTGTATATCTGCCATCGGGTACTGCATCGCGTAGGCGAGGCAGGGGGTCTTCACGGGGCAATCCCTGCAGACCGCCCGCGCCTCGGCGATGTACGTGATGTCCTTGTGCTCCTTGGGGAACATCAGGTTCGTCTTGCCCCGGCACGCGGCCTTCTTCATCCACTTGTTTCCGCCTTTTGATTGCATAGCAGCGATCGCCACGTAGTCGGGGACGTATTCCTTGGGTGTTGCTACTTTAGGATTCTTCTTCTTGGGCATGCGCCACTAACCATAATGGTTGTGGGCGCTCCGCGCCGGCACCTAGCCGGTTTTTTTCGCCCTTGTGCCTCTGGGCGGCTTGCCCTTGGGCGCCTTCCCCGCGCGCCTCTGGCTCGCCTCTTGGACTATCACGTGGTAGGGGGCGGCCGTGCCGGGGTCGTACTTTCCGGCCACGCCCATCGCCTTCAGCGCCGCCAGCCTCGCGGTCCTGCGCCCGATCCTCCCCGAGGCGGGCAGGCTGGTTGCCAGCGACCCGAGGGCGAACTGCGCGCCCGAGCCGATCGCGTAGACCCCGAAGGAGTCGTTCAGCCACGAGTAGTCGCCGTCGATGACGTATATGGCGCCGTTGATCGCGGTAATTATTATGGACCCGTGCTCCGACTGGTGGGTCGAAGTCTCTGTTATCGGGCTCGAGTAGCCCTCGGCGTCGAAGCAGGCCCTCATGGCCGGTATGAACTTGGTCGTCACGAAGTGGTCGAGCTTCTTGCCCCTGAAGGTCGCCGGCGGCATCGGGGGAGCGAAGGCGTGCGAGAGGATGTTGATCGCCCTCACGTCGCCGGCCACGCCCATCAGCCACCGCCCGTTCTGGGCTATCTTGAAGCCGACCTCCTTGAGGCTCATCGACTGGGTGGCGAGACCGTTGGTGTCTACCTCGGTGACGCGCGAGTCAGCGCACACCACGGCGTAGGAGTCGCCCTGAATTCCGATGATTGTCGTCAAGGGTCAGCCTTCCCAGAGTCGCGTCACCTTTTTGCCGGCATCGGTCAGGCCGTACGTCCACTCGCCGCCGTCCCTGACGCCCGCGGGCTCGACGAGGCCCATGCTTATCAGCTCGCTCAGCGCCGCCTTCACTTCGTCGATCGACGCCTCGTCCCAGTCCCCGAAGTTCACTTCCCGTACTCCTTGCCGTTCCTCATCGCCCAGCCCCCGTAGATCGGCACGCACTCGTAGGTGAACTTGGCCTGCCCCTTCTTCTCGTAGGTGACGATCCCGAGCCCCTGCTGCCAGTTCTCGTGCCGGGTCAGCGGCCTGCCGTCCAGGTCCACGCCGCCCTTCGTCGAGGGTATCGCCCCGTCGATGCGCGCGAGGCAGCCCGGGCTCGCGGCCATTATCGTCCTCGGCCCGTCGTAGTCCTCGCGCGTCTTGTAGGCGGTCTCGATCCTGTGGATGTGCCCGTATATCACCGAGGTCTTCTCCTGGTTGAGATATACGTGGGCCGTCGAGCCGTTCGACTTGACCCTGTCGCCGTGGATGACCCTGAGCTTCTCGTTCAGCCAGTAGTCGGCCGCGGGGTAGCCGGGCTTGTAGGTGATGCCGTAGTCGTCCATCCTCACAAGGAATGGGACCGAAAGCACCGGCCAGGACTCGGGCTGGTTCGCCCGCTTGAGGCCGTACGCCGCCATCGCGTTCGTCGCTATGTACTTCGGCATCCGCTCCTCGTGGTTGCCGGCCAGCCAGGTGATCTCCGCGCTGGGCGCCGCCCTTCGCAGTTGCGCGCAGAAGAGGGCCGCCCTGTCTATCGCCGCCTGCGTCGTCTGCTGGTAGGTCGGGTAGGTGAGGTACTTGCCCATTTCCGGCAGGTCGAGGTTGTCGCCGACGAGGACTATCTCGTGGGGGTCGAGGTCTGATATCAGCGCGAGGGCCACCTCTATCGCCGCCTCGTCGTGCGTCGGCTCCAGCGTTCCGTCCGGGCCGCGGTAGAAGCCGATCTGTATATCAGGCACTATGACCGCCGTGTGGAAGCCCGCGGCCTTTTTGGATTTTGTCGTCGGTTTTGGCGTCGCGTAGGACGGCCCCGGCATGATGACCGGCCACTTGGGCCCGTTGTCCCACGTGGGGGTGAACTGCACGGCGGTCAGGTCGACCACCTGCGGATCCCCCTCCTCGCTCTTGACCACGCTCTGGTAGAACGAGACCCTCTTGAGGTCCCCGACTTCCGCCGGGTCTATGCCCCTCTTCTCGAATATCTCCGCTATCGCCTGTATGTTGCTCGACCGGATCCCCTTGTCGCTCGCCTCCTTGGCCTCCTTGGAGAGGAGCTCGGCGACCCTGCTGGCCTTTACTTTGTCGGCGTTCGGCATGAGCACGACTCCGATTCCGTGTAGCACTTGCGTTTCTCCGCCAGAACTATCCTGTTGATCTTGTGTCCGCCAGCCTCGAGTATCCTCGTCACCTTGCTGGTCGCGACTTTGCTCCTGAGGGCCACGTCCAGGGCCTTGCGTTCTTCGGCTGTCAGGGCGCCCAAGAGGGTCCTCAGCTTGCAGACCTTGTTATCGGACACCGCCTCTAGCAGTAGATCGGCTAGTGATTGTCCCTTGCCATTGCTTGACATAAACAGACTCCCCACATATCGTTATCCACATTCCCCGCTTATGATTAACAATAACACATCGCTGGTCGCGACTTGGTTACCTGTTCTGAATTTCTAGCCAGGACCCGAACACGTCGTCGTTCCTCGGGATCACCCACACCTGCATCAATTCGATGTCGTCGGGATCCCCCACGTTCGTCCAGCAGAGAGTGATCGGGCTGGCCGCGGGGCACGAGCCGACGTTGCAGTCCAGTCCGTACCGGCCGACGAATGACTTCACGATGCACCCGTGCCTCGGGTGCCTGCACGGCCTCGTTGGGTCGTCCTCGTAGGGGCAGTAGATGCCCGTGACCTTGACCTCCGATCCGACAATCTGGAGGGTGAGCCAGTGCCCGTCGTCGTGCCAGTTCATGCCGGCGTCGAAGGTTGTGCTCATGGGCGAATACTAATCGTTCCGCGTGTCCCTCTTGCCCCGGATGTCGTGCGTGCGCAACTCGTGCCCGAACGGGAGCCTCATCCTGCGCTTGCCGGCCTTCGTCCCCGAAACTATCTCCGTCTGCCCCGTCAACGGGTTCAGGCGTTCTCTCTGCTGGGCGCCCCTCGCGACCTTCTTCCTCTTCTTGCCCACGGGCTAATCTTTGCCGCGGCGCCGTTTGGTCGGCTGCAGTTGCGCTGCCAGGGCCGCCTCCGCGTGGCTTGCGAGGTGCCCGAACAGCACCTCATCGTGCTGCTCGATCTTGTTCTCCAGACGCGAGATGTGCTGGCCGAGGTTGTCCTCGACCCGGTCGAGCGATCGCCCGAGGTTGTGGCCTATCGACTCCATCCTGTCCACGAGCGCCTTGTGGTCGGACGAGTTCTGCTCCCACTTGTCGTTGTCCTTGCGCGTTCGCTTCTCGATGATGGCGACGGCGAGGGCCGTGGCGCCCGAGATCCCAGCGACGACGAACTCGACCATGTCCTACTTCTTCTTCGCCTTCGCGCGTTTCGCCCCGGAGCCCGACGACTGGGATTTGGCCTTCGGCTTCTGCGCCTCGTCCGAATCCCCCGCGCCGATCGAGGACAGGAACTCGGCGTTCCTGACCTCCACGATCTCGCTCTTGCCGGTCGCGTACCTGCTCATTTCAGCCCCAGAAGTTCCTTGACCTTCGGCCCGACGATTGAGTCGTCCTTGAGGCCGTTCGCCACCTTGAATGCCTTGACGGCGGCCTCGGTCTTGGGGCCCAAGTTGCCGTCGATCGGGCCGTCGTAGAAGCCCTTGTCCTTCAGCGCCTGCTGGAGACTCTTCTTGTCGTCCTTGTGCGCGGACACCGGTGGCGGGGTGGCCAGGTTGACCAAAGCGGCGGGGGCTTCGGGTTGCCCGGCCGCGAACGCCACGACAGCCGGCGTCGGTTGGTCGCCCGTGACGAGCCGCAGGTGCCAGGGCTCGCTTGGAACCACTTCCCAGGAAAATCCGAAATCCTTCACGTTGGCGATCAGCCAGTTCAGCCGCTTCGGCTCCCCCGCAGAGTGAACGTCGACGGCGATCCCGAGGTTGTGGTTTGATTTCCCGGGCGTCGCCATCATCGCCATGCCCTTCTTCAGGTACCACGTCTTGCCCTCGAACGATTTGGTCGAGGCCCCGGCGATGGGTTCGGTCTGGTATCTGCTCAGGAATCCCCTCTTTTGGGATTCGTAAGATCGGTAGGTGTCGCCGGCCGAGACTGGCTTGAGCTCGAGGCCGTCGGCCTTCGCCTTGGCGACCATCGCGTTCCACGCGTCGGCGCAGCGCCAGTGGAGTTTCCCGCCGCCGGCGACGTTTCTCAGGAGGTTGTCGGGAAGTTTGCCCGGCTCTATCCCCTTGAGGTCGGCTGGCATTTTTATCGGAACGATGTAATCCCATGCTACTTTTTTAGACATCTCGGGGTCCTTAAAACTCAGTTTTGCTTATATGGCACTATTTGAATTATACAGGGAAGGGTATAGTAAAAAATTCAGTCTCTCAGTTTCCTGCCGACAACCAGACCAGGGCAAGGGCGCAAAAAACCAAGCCTGAGATGACAAAAAAGGAGGCGACGAGGTGGTAGTGGCCCAGTATCGTCAGCACCTCAGGCCTCGGGTTCCTTCATGTGGAGGTACATCGCGCAGGCGAAAGCCACCAGCGTGCCCCACAAAGCGATCTTCTGGGTCAGGCCCGAGAGGGTGAAGTACATGACCACCGCGCCTGCCAGCGTGAACCCCGACCCCATTACGCCGTAGACGAACTTCTTAGCGAAACCCTTCCAATCCATTACCCTCACCCCGTGTTCGTACTTGTAGATAGAAATAGACTTAATCCAGTCGGGGCCTTCGCCCTCGATCGCGCCACCCTCCTCGGGTTCCTCCTCCTCTTTCCTCGCCGCGACGTCCTGCCGCGGGCCGACAGAGCCCGAGTTGGAGCCGGGGGCCGGGATGGCGCCAGAAGCGGAAGCGAGGGCCACCGTGCTGGTTACCAAGTTTACAGCAATTACGCTACGTCTCGTGCCAACGTCGATCGCCGAGCCGATCGCAACGTAGGCGTCGAACACGCCGGCAAAAACATTCAGCTCCTCCTCGAAAGCCTCCTTGACCTCGAGGGGCGCTTCCTGTACGGCGTCGACAATTGCTACCCCATCCTCTGGCGACACCTCAGACGCAACCACGGCATCAAACACTTCCGTTGCCTGTTCGCCGTCAATGCTTTCCAGCACCTTCTCGCTTGTGGCGAGTTCTGTTGCCTGTCCTGAATCAATCCCACCCTCCTGTGCGATAATTAACGTGACGACCTCTGAGACCTGCTCCTTCGATACGACATCCGACTCGAGGACGCCCACCACCGCCTCGAACTTCTCCGCGTCGAGTTCCGTCTCGAGGACGGCGGTGAATGTCTCGATCAAGACCTCGTCCGTAACCACCTCGTCGAAGATGGCATTGATGACTGTTCCGAACTCCTCTGCGTCCAGCTCGCCCTTGAGGATTTCCTCGGCCAACGCGACGGTCTCCGAGTCGGAAAGGTCGTCGTCGAACACCGCGTCGAACACGGCCACGAGCTCCTCGCCCGACAGCTCGGCGTCGAGCAGTTCGCCCACCACGGCTCCCATTTCGTCGACGGACGCCTCCTCGCTGAACACGGCGTCCATCACGGCCTCGAGTTTCTCCTCGTCGAGATCCTTCGACAGAAGCGAGACCAGAACTTCCGTGACCTGCTCGGCGTCGGAGATGTCCTCGAACGCCTTCTCGAGCACGGTCTCGAGTTGCTCGTCGGTCAGGTCGGCGTCAATGAAGGTCTCGAGCACCTCGGCAACCTCGGACGCCTCGGTCAACTCTTCGAAAACGGAATCGACCACCTCGGCCAGGTCCTCATCGGCGACCTCCGTGAAGTCGATTTCCCCAATGATTTCGGCGAACTCTCCCGCCGAAGCGTTCTCGGGCAACTCGTCAAAGACGTCGGCGACCTCGGTAGGCTGAGGGAGTGTGGTTGGTGGACTTACTTCTTCTTCCTCTTCGGGTTCTTTGGGCTCTTTTTCAAGTGGTGGTAGAGTCGTTTCTACTGGTTCCGGCTCTGCTGGAATTGTCGTGGGAGGTTCTTCGGTTCCAGGGAATGTTTCTCCAGGAAGCGTCGTTCCGGTGGATCCTTCTGGAATTGTTGTTGTTGTCGCCGTGGGCACTGCTGGCACTGTCGTCTCTACGACGGGAGGGACGTAAGGGGCGGTCGTAGTCGTCGCGGGGGCGGGGGCGGCGGTCGTAGTCGTTTGAGGAACCGTGGTCGTGGTGGTCGTGGTCGTCGTGGTGGTCGTGGTTGTGGTGGTGGGGACCGTGATCACGTCGTTCGTGGAGACATATCCCGACCCCGAGAAGTTGTTCGTGGTGAGCGTCGTCGCGCCGAACGAGTTACCCGACGAGGTGGAGAAAGAGTTTGAGCTCACGCCACTCAGGGTCGTCGCTCCGTTGTTCCACGAATTCGCGAACTGCACCGCCGTGGTGATTCCGTTGAACGAGTTGGCGTAGACGTACTGGTTGTTCGCGCCGGGAACCCAAGAGGTCGGAATCCAGGAAAAGAAGTACAGACCAAGCGTTCCGCCCGAGAATGAAGAATTCAAAACCTGCTGCCTGTTCAGGCCCCTCAGCGACGCGGCGGTGGTGTTGTTGGTGAACACCGAGTTGGTTATCTTCACGAACCTCTCGGTGCTTATCCCCGTGGCGTTGTCCGTGAAAATCCCGTCGTTTATGTAGATTCGGTTCGTGTAGTCGGCGTCCGCCATGCTGAGCGACGAAGGGGTGGAACCGTAGTCCGAGCCGATGCCGACGTGGTTGTTGGCGAACACGCAGTCCTCGAAGGTCGTGACGGTCGCGTTCGACTGGAACCACGCCGAGTTACCCGTCTGCTCGCTGAACTTCACCGAGTCGACAGTGAAGGTTCCGCCGTTCGTGTTGACCAGACCGCCGGCCGCGTTCTTGCCCCGCTTGAGGGTCATGTCCTCGATGATGATCGTCCGGCTCCCGCTGTTCGTGATGACCCTGTAGAGGTTGTTGCCGTCGATGATCGTGGTGCCCATGCCGGTGCCGGTGATCACCACGCCCGCCGTTATTGAGGGGAGGTCGCTCGTCAGAGTTATCGTGCCCGGCACCCCGAAGATGATCGAGTCGTAGATGCCGCCCGAGGTCGCGTTCGCCTGTGTTATCGCCCAGCGCAGGGTTCCGCTCGAACCATCATCAAGAAGGC
>Ga0194129_10000835_pt1 | contig 55823 bp, 54 predicted proteins | sample TA2KigCa35mmetaG_FD_150862 | JGI IMG/M metagenome (GOLD analysis project Ga0194129, IMG submission 150862) | Freshwater microbial communities from Lake Tanganyika, Tanzania - TA2015038 Kigoma Deep Cast 35m | ecosystem: Environmental > Aquatic > Freshwater > Lake | place: Tanzania: Lake... | reverse complement strand
GGTATTCCTTCTTCTACTCTTAAACGGTGTAAAAAGGATTAAAAATGTTGATTCCCTGAGCGATACGATAAGTTATCTTTGAGATAAAGTTCATATTAGCCATTGGATCTACGGGTGTTGGCATTACCATTTCTTTTGCCTTTTCAACCACTTTTTCTACTACGATTATGGTTGGCGTAAAAACACTACTTATTTTGCCAAGAACTTCCCCAATGCCACCGTGGTACCAAACGGTATAAGCCGCGCCAGCAATAGCCACCACAGCAAGTGTGCCTTTAATAATGCGGCTACGGCGTTGAGTAGCGGCATGAGCTTCATGTTTAAGTGCTTTGGCTTGCATTTTTGCTTCTCTTGCTTCAACATCACGGGCATCTTTTAATGCGTGTGCTTTACGCAAATTAGCAACATCTTGGCGCAGAGCGGTAATCATTGCTAGCAACGTTTCTTCTGTTGTTGATGGTTGAGCATGCACAACTAGTGGCTTTTGTTCAGCCACCTCTATGACCAGATCGCTGCCGGTTGATGGTGCTGAACCTACAGAAAATGCTGGGCTTGCAGGGCTGTAATCATCACCGCCGTCATAGTCAAAGCCGCCATCAAAATCGCCACTGCCATTATCATCGGCAGCGTCAAGATTGGTTACAGAGAGGGTTTGCCCCTCGCCGCGAGCAAGTGCTTCTTCTACGTGTGAGTGTTCTTCATCAGAAAGTTTTTCTAAGTGCATGTTTTCCATAATCATTTGGATAAACAGCTCTTTGTAGCGAGAGTTTTTCCAACGGCTTGCAGTTTTGAGTGCATCATCATGACTCATCGCGCCATCGCGCCAGAGTGCTTCTTTTGCGGTAATTGCATTACGTGTGGCGGTTGGTGCTTTTGGTAACAGTGCCAACAGTTCTTCTGCTGCAGACATTTTTTGCGTTGTGTCCACGTCTCCGTCTTCACTGATTGTCACGGATGAAGGAGTGTATACTTCTGATGAGCTACTGCGTGGACTGCTTGGGGCTTGCGATGATTCAGCTGAAGAGTCTGACGTTATTACCGGAACAACTGGCAGGGTGCCAGTCTTGTTGGCTGCTCTTCTGGTGAGAGGACCACTGCTTTTTGCTGTCATCCTGTTAAGTAACCGCTCAGCAGCAGCTCCTGCTGGACGACTGCTAGTAGCACGTGTGCGTCCAGCCGCATCAACAGCAACAAACGCTTGTGCCATAAGCAACATGCTTATTAATATTTTTTTTGATACTGTATGTAATTGGTTCATAATAACCTCCATCTAAAACCCATTTATATCTAACTTACTGTGGTGCTGTTTCTGTTACGGTTACCGTGTAGCCCATGCTATTTAAAAGAGCGCGTGCAGCAGCATGTGCTGAAGCGGTACCCGCAAAGCTGCCAATAAGCACGAGAGCGCCAGTGGCGTAAGGGTTTCCTGCTCCTTCAATAGGCATGATTCCGTAGGTAAATACTCCGCCAGTAATAGCGCCAGCTGTACTAGTTGCCCATTTGCGTAGGCTAGAAGCAGTTGTTGGAATTCCTACCGTGCTATCAATAGCGCTGCTAATTTTTTCGCAACCGCGCAAAAATCCGGCCTTAATAGCTTCCCATTTTGATATGGCAAGGTGAGTTGCTGTGCCAATTAATCCTGCTGCTGTAAGTGCTCCCAAGACATGAGTTGCAGCTTTAACAGGGTCTTCGTTTAAAGCAATCAATGTGCCTGCTGCTACAGTTGTGCCAGCGGCTAAAGATCCGTAAAATGCTTTTGAGTCTGTGGCTGCATTAAGACCAACTGCTAAGAAGCTGAGGGAAAAAAGTAATACATTTTTCATAAGATTTCCTTTATTAAAATTAAATAACAAAATAACTATTTTTTACTGAATTACGCACCGCATGCCACTTTTTACTGTCGGCAATGGGGTAGGGGTAGGGGTAGGTGCAATCGTCTTGATTTTTTCTAGGGTGCTTATTGCAAAATGATAAGCCTCAGCTAATTTAGCTGGCATAGATGTTACCGTTTCCCATGTTTTTTGCATTCCAGTCATGAATGAAACAAAAATGTTGGGGATGCTTACTTCGTGTCCAAATAGCTTGTGCGTGGTGAACGTTGTAAAAAGAGCTTTAACCTCTTCTGTTGTGAGCGCTGCAAGTGTTTCGTAGTTTGTATACAGGTAGAGTACGGTAACGCACATAACAAGCAATTTCCCTTTATGCCGACTAATAAAGCCTGGCGCTGTTTTTTGTTCAGCTTTTTGCAAGGTTGATAGGGCATCGTTAAGTTGTGTAGTCACTTGGTTTAGCAACGTATCTTTATCAGCTAACGCCGTATCTTTTCTTGCCAGTGCTTCTTCAAGAGAGGTTATGGTTGCTTCTAGTTCCTTAATTTTTGTTTGTAATGCAATTGAAGTAGCCAGACTATCTGCTGTAGAAGCTGTATCTCTTGCTCCTGGAATATGTACAGTTCGTCCTTGAGTCACCGCCTGCTGAATGGCAGCAATCTGTTCAGCGGAAAGCGCTCCGGCAGGGGAGGCTGCGGGTGCTGGTTTTGCATGGACCACTGGTACAGCAGCTGCGGCTACTGGTACAATTTCTGGTATTACAGTAGCGGATGGCGCGGTAACGACTCCTGTTGCTTCTTCTGCAGTAAGCCTTTGGCCACGCTTCATTTTTCTGTCATGCAGTTCTTCTACTGCGCTACTTGTGCCAACTATTTCTACAGCAGCAGCTCTTGCTGTGCCATCGGGGTTGCGCTTTTTCAGATTTGATCTGCTACTGGCTTCTAAACCAGCAAAAACAACTAGGCCGAATAAAGCCATTTTTAAAACTGTCTTTGATGTGTTCATAATAACCTCCATAAAACCCATCAATTAAACTTTTACCTATGAACTCATCTTACCCAAGGCATTATTAATGTCAAATGGTAATAATATATAAAAAGAAATATTATAAAAAAGGATTTTTTTGAATTAAAGTTTTTCTTGTGACATTTTGATTGCTTTCCTCCAAGGTGTTAATCGGGTGGGCCCAGGGGAATGGGCAAGATAGTTTTAGCCTAGCGCACTTGTTTGGGAATAAAAACCGCCATTTTTTACAAAATAATGGATAGGTAGAGTCGGCTTTGCACAATAAAATCGATGTTTTTGTTTTTAAACCGACGCTTTGGCTGGCGGTAGCAGGGCAGGAGGGGTTAAAAAAAGGGATTTGGTGTTAAAAGAGCGGTTTGAATGACAAAAAGATGTTAAAAATAACAAAGGGCCAGGCGTATGCCTGGCCCTTTGTGGAAAGCTAAATGTATAAGGTCTTAGCTACGCTCTACACCACAGGCTTCGCATTGTGGCATAACGGGATCATTTATACAGGTACAAATGTCACAAGTCCATGAGCCTGCGCCTCTAGCAACTACCGGGTGTGCTGCAGGGGCACCGTAGCCACCAACTGCGCCACCAGCTGTGCGTGGTGCGGGGGCAGGCAGTGCAATAGGAGCAGGAACGGTAGCTCTTGGGGCAATAATTGGTCTTTCGGTTACTATCTCGAATTCCCAACATTTTGCGCACTTTTCTTGATCGATTGCATTTAGATGACCACAAGCTCCGACTGGGCATTTCCAGGTAGCTGTAGGTGCAACTACTGGATGCGCTGCAGGGGTACCGTAACCACCAACTGCGCCACCAGCTGTGCGTGGTGCGGGGGCAGGTAAGGCTAGAGGCCGGTCGACTCGTTTGCCTCGCCAATTCATACACTCTCTGCAGTTAGGGGCAAATTTTCCTTGCTCTTTGCCACATTCTGGGCAGGTCCAATCTCTTTGTTCAGTAGCCGCTACAGGGGGGGTTACAGGGGCGTATGCTGCTGCTGCGATTGCAGCTCGTCGGCGCTCTCCGTCTTCATGGGTGCGGCGACTATTTTCTAGAGCTCTTCTTAGTAGTTCATCTTCATCTACTGCTGCACGGCTGGCTGCGAGAATTTCTGCTGGAATTTCGTCATCGTCAGCAACCCCTACGGCATAACCATAGGCAGGTGCGACAGGGCGTGGAGCGGCTACGGGTCTAGCTGCAATAGGAGCAACAGCATTCCCTTGTCTGAGGGCAGCAATGAGTCTCATAGCAGCGCCTACAGTCTCCATTAAGTTATTTCTTTCTGCTCGTTCTGCTACAGTGAACAGGTCATCTGCATTTAGATCCCAAAGCTCTGCTTCTATAACTTCAGTATGAGCGTCAAGTTTTGCTAGCGCAGCAGCTAATGTTGTTGCACGTTGTGCAGCTGTTACTGCGGGAACAACGTTTTTTAAAGCGGTAGCAGTTACAGCCAGGGCTGCCAGCGTTGGACTCTTGCACGTTGGGCACTCATTGCTTGTTTGTTTCCATCCAGCAATACATTCAGAGCAAAAGGTGTGCTTACAGGTGGTAGTTACAGGATTAGTTGGCGTGTCTTCAAGGCAAATCGCGCATGCGTCTGGCGCGGGTACTGAAGCTTCTATGATGCTTGTTGCCATACAAAATACGGCTAATAAGCTCAAAAATACATTCGTTTTATTCATGATAACCTCCATTTAGTTGGTATTTGTTAGGTTGCCCCAATGGCCATTTTCATCTCCAATATATATTTATAATTTTCAATCTGTCGATAAATAAAATTATTCCAGGGGGCGGCGTTTCGCTGGTTTTACTATGGTAAGTTTCATGGTATTCCAACAGTCTCGGCAGTAATTTTGTGTAAGTGGGTTGGGTTTATGGCTTACTACCAGCGGACATTGCCATGATAGGCTAGCTTCAAGGGCACGTTTTTCTGCAGCCGCAGCTTTGAGTGCTCGTGCTTCTTCATATTCTTTTCGTGCATGGGCTTTTGCTTTGCTGCGACGGATGGCTATCTCTAGATCTTCATCTGTTGTCTCTGTAATAGTGAGCGCTGCAGAGGGAAGGAGTGCGGTCGCTGATTCGCATGCCATGATGAGTGCAGCTTGATCATTTTTAAGCAAGACATCATCTTCATCATCTGAGTCTGCCGGGGCTGTGTAATTAGCAGCTATGGCAAAACGTGGGGTGTCACACGTACTGCAGGTTACAGCATCATGTTCATTTTCAAGCGTGCAAGTCGGGCAGCACCAGAAATCCTCTGCTGGGGGTGCAGATGGTTCTGGTTGAACTCCTCCCGCCGGGGCTTTTTTGGGGGTTAGTTTTTTTATCACTCCCGTTGCGAATTCCTTTAGTTTTGCTGCCGGCTGTGCAGTGCCAATAGCCAAGCAAAAAATAGTGAGCGTGCTAAAAAGTATAGTTGTTTTCTTCATGATAACCTCGTTTTTCTAGAGTTGTTTACCTTAGCCATCAGGGCTACTTATTCTAAGAACAAGATTATCATAAATTTTCTATCTGTCAATAATTAGAAAGTAGTGGTATTTTGGCATAAAAAAGGGCCTGCTATCGATTAAAACGATAGCAGGCCCTTTTTTGAAATGTTATGGATAGCTATGACGCTACATAACGGTGCTCCTTTGTTCACATTCCCAATAACGAGTTACTTCTGGTTGATAAAGTTGAGAAGGTGCTGCTCCAGCAGTCATTACTGACTCATAAGCAGAACCTGCTTCAACTACCGTCCGGTTTCTGGCTTGCGCCGTTACCCTGACGATTGGTTTCATCATACCTGAAGTGGCACCCGCCATAAGCGTACATTCACCGCTGTCCTTTTTCTTCTGATTCGTTACCACTGCAGGTACCTCAGACATTACCGTCAATGGTATGTGCTGTGAGAACGAACACGAAGAAAGCATCAGCAATATAAGCTTCAGCTTTAGACGCTTGGTTACTGTCATGCGACCTCTCCTTTCGTTAAAAACGATATGGCCTCGATGAACGAGCATTTCATGTTTTTAATCATAGCACGAAATCAAAAAAATTACAAACAGAAAAATCAAATTAATTTTTTAAAGGGCTGTTTTGGTGAAATTTGCACAAAAAAAGTGGTCATTTCCTTAAAAATGAGTGCCTCTACGGCCTACCATCCGGCGTAGCCCACCCTAAATCAGCCTCTGTGCTGGCTTTAACATTTTTACTTTTTTTAGTGGGAGAGGTATTTTGTAGTCCCTGATATCGGCGGCTACCAGGATACGATGATGGACGGGGTGCAAAAGTAGGTCGAGCCTTTTCAGCTGGTGTTGCTTCCATTAGATCGGCAGTTGCCTCTGATTCATCTGAAGAGTCATATTTGTGAGGGCGTACGCGTTTACGCCTACTTTTGCCTGTGGGGACTGCAAAATCCGCAGGAGTGGTTTGTGTTGCTGTTTCTTGTTGTTCTCCGGCTAAGCGGGCTCTGCGTAGCTCTGGTAAGGTAATTGCCGGCGACCGCGGTGGTTGAGGTGCTGTTGGATTAATCCCAAAAAGCTGCAGTACTGGTGCTTTATCAGGGTGATCATCAGGGAGGTCATAGACAATATCCAGGGGAGAGCGGTTACAGATGTTAGGGATATGTTTATCTGCTCCCGCTAGTAATAAGGCGTGGATAATAAAAATATTAAGCCGTTCTGTTGGATCTGAGCTTTTTTGTACGCTAAGGGAGAGGGGTGTAAAACCGGCGCTGTCCTTGGGGTTAACGTTGATACCAGGGGTAAATAATAAAAACAACACAATAAGTGGCGATTGATTAGTCACTGCCTTGTGTAGCAGTGTACTGTTCCATCGGTTTATGGGCTGGTTAATAGTAAAATTGTGATGCACTAGAAGGCTTACTAATGTGGGGAGGTCGTTGTCGTTAACAGCGCGTGAAAGCTTTACTTCCACAGGCCTGATGCGTAAGTAATCTTCTAAAACCGCTGCCTGTAAAGAGTTTAGACTGATGGTAAATAATAGTATAATTGATTTCATCATAAGTCCTTAGGTGCTGTGGTTGTTTGCAAAGCAGATGCTTTAAAACGACGGCTACCAGGATAAGCAGAATCACGGGGGGTGAGATGAAATGTTAATGCTGAAGCATAAGCCTGAGGGAGAGTCTTTTTTGCACAGCGTTTGTTATAGGTCTTTAAGTAAAAAATAAGCGCAGCAAAAAACAGCAGTAAGAAGCACGACAATCTTCTTGCTACTGTTGGAATAAAAAGCTGAACAAATTTTTATGAAATAAAAGGACTGTTGAAAGCGCGTAGCACTTCAAGCGTGTTTACTTCAGTAACTTGTTTATTGTTAACCAGCAGCATACGATCAACATTTTGTAAAATGCTTGGTCTGTGTGACACGATGATAACTGTTTTGTTGCCACGTAAGGTTTCAATCGTTTGGCGAATCATTGTCTCAGATTCATCATCAAGTGATGACGTTGCTTCATCAAAGATAAAAATTTCAGGATTTTTTAGTAAAGCACGTGCAATAGTTAGGCGCTGTTTTTGTCCTCCGGAGAGCTGTCCTCCATTTTCTCCAACAACGGTATCGTAGCCGTTTGGCAGTTGCCGAATAAACTTATCAGCATGTGCAGCGTTGCAAGCACGTACAATATCTTCCCGCGATGCTGTTGCTTTTGAGTAAGCAACATTATTTGCTACTGTATCGTTAAACAAAAAGGTACGTTGACCAACATATCCAATGTTGTTGCGTAAACTTTCAAAAGAGGCTTTAGTAATAGGCTTCCCATCAATAAAAATGTTCCCTTCGTGCGGAACACTAAAGCCGAGGAGTAGATCGCACAAGGTGCTTTTGCCTGCACCGGATGGGCCAATAATGCCAATAAAATCACCTTTGCGGATAGAAAACGAAACGTTTTCCATGACCGAATTCTGCGCTCCTTCATACGAAAAAGATACTTCTTGAAAAGTGATGATATCGTGAAAAGGAAGCAGGGTTATCGTACGGTTCTGTGTTGCTGGAAATAGCTTATCAGTTAGGGTAAAAATACGTTCAGCGGCTGCAAGACCGTATTGCACGTCAGAATATACATTTACCATTTTTTTTAGCGGAACATATGCTAGCAGTACTGCAGCAATAAATGAGGTCAGTTGCCCCGCTGTGATGACGCCACTCAGCACTTGATGTGCTGCGACATAAAAAATAACGCTGCATCCTAAAATCGCAATTGCCTCAATAATGGCAGGGAGTGCACACTCAATGTTGGCGCTTACCATTATGGCATCAAAGCAATGCTGTAGCCTATTTTTAAATCTATTCTCCTCGGTTTTTTCAGCGTTAAATGCTTTAATTTCGCGAATCCCGACAAATACTTCTTGTAGCAGCGAGCTGATCATGCCGAGCTGTGTTTGAATAGAAATTGAGGCATTCTTACGTGCACGACCTAGATTTCTGATGGTGATTGCCATAAGCGGTCCAATAATGATCATCAAAAGGCCAAGGGTTTTATTTTGGTAGATGGCAAATCCAACAAGGCAAGTTGCTTCAAAAAAACTGCGGATCCCATCTTTAATAGCCGAGGTGGCAGCCTGTTGTACCATTTGTACATCGTTTAAAAAATGTGACATAAGCATGCCAGTAGGATTTTTTTGAAAAAAAGAAAGTGGATAGTTAATCAGTTTGGAAAAAATATCGTGACGTAAGTCATTAATAACTCTGTTATTTACCCAGTGCATGGTGTAGCTGGAAAGGTACATAAAGAGGCCTTTAAGAAAAAAGACCAAAATAAACAAGAGAATAAAGGGAATAATTAAGTTGTTGTAACGCTTAATAAAAACTTCATCAACCGTGTGCTTAAGAACGTAGGTTGGCGCGGCAGAAATAATCCCAAAGAGCGTTGCGCTGATAAGAGAGAACGTTAATGTTTTCCAATATGGCTTTGTGTAGCGCAATACGCGCATTAATGTGTTCATAAAAAAATATAAAAAGTAAAGGGTGATTTATTGCTTGTGATTGTAGCACAAATGCTCTTGATCAGCTAACAAATATCGCAAACAAAAAAGGGGAATGGTTTTAGCATCGCCCTGAAACATAGTAGCTTGATTAATCAAGCTACTTAATTTTATAAATCTTATGTTTGCCAACTTTAATTATCATGCCTGCTTGTGGCGTGATAGTTGTTTTAAAATCAGTCACCGTTTGTTGATCGACATCAACGGCTTTTGATTCAATAAGGCGCTTTGCATCTGATGAGCTGCTAACGCCACCAAGGTGTTTGAGCACGTCAACAATCCACACAGCAGAACCAATAAATAATGAGCAATCAACTTCTGTGGCGGCGCTGTAGTCGTGTTTTTGGAACAATAATTCAAATTGCTCTTGCGCTTTAGTTGCTTCGGCAGTAGACCAAAAGCGACTAACCAGTAGATGTGCCATATCTTTTTTGACTTTCATAGGATGTAGCGTCCCGGCAGCAACAGCAGCCTGCATGGTAGCAATTTCAGTTTCAAGCTTGTTGCCAAGCAGTAGCAAGTAGCGCCACATGAGTGTATCTGAAACTGACATCAATTTGCCATAAGCTGTTTCTGCTGGTTCCCAGAGTCCTACATAATTGCCATAGCTTTTTGACATTTTTTGTACGCCATCAAGCCCTTCAAGTAAGGGCATGGTAAGAATGCATTGTGGCTCTTGTCCGTAATGTTCTTGCAAATGCCGACCCATGAGTAGGTTAAAGGTTTGATCAGTGCCGCCCAGTTCAACGTCAGCTTCAAGCGCCACTGAATCGTACCCTTGCATGAGCGGGTACAGGAGCTCGTGCATACTGATAGGTGTTTTTTCGGCAAGGCGCTTAGAAAAATCTTCTCGTTCAATAATCTGCGCGACGGTTACTTTAGCGCATAGCTTAATCAAATCAGCAAAAGTTAATTGTGAAAGCCATTCCGAATTGTAACGGACGGTTGTTTTTTCAGGGTCAAGAATTTTGGTTACTTGGTGAAAATAGGTTTTTGCATTCTTTTCAATTTCTTCAGCCGTAAGCGGTGGACGTGCTTTTGATCGGCCTGTTGGGTCGCCAATACGGGTGGTGTAATCCCCAATCAGGAAGGTTATGTTATGTCCTAGGTCTTGAAACTGGCGCATTTTGCATAATACTATCGCGTGTCCGAGGTGTAAATCCGGCGCTGTTGGGTCCATGCCAAGTTTGATGTGCAAGGGCTTATTTTTATTTAATTTTTTAATAAAAGCGTCAAGCGGCACAATGCCGCTGGTGCCGCTTTGTAAGATCTCGAGTGCTTTTTCTGCTTGAATATTCATTGTTTATTTCCTAGGGGCCGCTTTTTCACCCCTTCGGGGTGCCCATTCGACAGGCTCAGGGGGAGCGGACAAGTTTATTTTTCTTAAAAAAAGATAGTAAAGAAAAAGTGTTTGATGATGCCAGATACAGCATGCAAGCTGCCAAAAAAAACATTACTGATTCCCGGCGCAAAAAAGAGCACAAGAATAATAAAAAAAGAATATTCTTCAAGCCACTGCACGATATACTGCAGACTATATGGCAGCACAAAACGTAACATCTTTCCCCCATCAAATGGTGGGATGGGTATCAGGTCGATAACCCCAAAAAAAATAGCAATACTGATGAGTGTTTTGAAAATTTCTAAAAAACTCATCAGTGCATAGGGCGCAATGGAAAGGTTCAATATAATTTTGAGTAACCCAACGCTCATGAACGCTAAGAAAAAGTTTGCAAAGGGGCCTGCAAGGCTGGTAACAATACCACCAAGGCGGTAGCGTCTAAACCGTGCTTCGTCGACCTGTACTGGGTATGTCCAGCGAAAACCCATGATAATGAGCATCATTAAAAGCACCGTACGGGGAACGGCGCCTGAAAAAAAGCTAGCCATAATAAAAAAGACACCAATAATGGTTAGCAGTCCTACCGGGTCAACATGCGCTAGGGGGTTAATACTAAGAAAGCCATCTTCTTCTGCGGTGGTGTCGCCCATGAGTTTAGCAAAAAGGGCCTGAATAAATCCGCGCCACGTAAAAAGAAGCAAAAATACTGGTAGTAAAATAACGACTTCACTCAGTGCTGCAAGCACTTGGCTTTGTGAGCCGAGTGAAGAGCTGGTCGCTGAAAAAGTATCCATGTCCACGGTTGGCTCCTTGAGTTATTTTGATTTTGGTTTGCCGCGTCGTAGCTGCCTCATAGAGGCTAAACGTAGACGGGTAATGCCTGAAAGGATAAAATATCTTTACAGAAGGGTCAATTGAAGATTTAAGGTCCCTGCCTTCAGCACCCTTAAAGGGTTGTTTTTATAATCCTGCCCTGCGGGGCGCCCTTCGATCAAGCCTATGCCCTCCGTTTTTGTGATCAATCGCTATCGTAGCGGATTTTTGAGATCCCCATAAGAATTTTTTAGACCAAATTAATTTTCGGATAAGCTCTTAGCCTAGAATCCCTGGACTGGCACCTGCTTCGAGAAGTATGCCTCTAAGCCTGTCAGTAATTGCTTCTTTTCTTAAAGTATTAAGCAGATTCAGTGCCGTCTTTCCTTCCTTGTCTTTAGTCTCTAGAAATATTTTATGGATCTCTGGGGTGTTGTGTTCTTTGCTCCATTCGCAGAGTGTTCTAAGGACCTCTTCATTGGTATGCAGGCAGGCAATGTGTAAGGATGTTCTGCCTGTCAGCGCTGCAGGGACGGCGATGAATGAAGGGTCAATAAGAAGGTCCAGAAGAAATGTCAAGAACTCAAGGGTGCCATTCGCTACAGCAAAATGGAAAGGAGCCAAGCCATGAATGGGGTCTGGAACCGAACCATCACAACTAGATTTGAGTAAATCAGTTTCAGGGTCTACTGGTGGCCAATCAACAGGATCTGATGGTGTTGTGTACAAGTATTTAAGCATATCTTCAGGTCGTTTTGTGTGCCACCGTGCTATACGGTTGCGATTTCTTCTCGTGCATTCGTGATCATAGCATTCGGTATCACTACTCGCATTACATTTGAGGCTCCCTTTCTGGCATGCAAGGTATACGTTTGGCAGAGTAAAAATGGTTTCTGCAAGGTCAACAAGTCCATTCTTGCTGGCTAATGCTGAGGCCGTGTTGGCTGTAGAATTACTTATTAACATATCCGCACCTTCATCCATAAGCAGTTTTGCAATATCCTGTTGGCGCGATTGGTCATTTTTAGGGTGGAGGCAGAGCATATGAAGGGCAGTAAAATGTTTTTGTGTGATCGCGTTAATTAGAGCGGAAAATGTTGCCCGGCCTTGTGTTTTAGTATGAGAAATGATAACGGTGGCTGTTTCTAGTGCGCCGTATTCGCAGGCAATATGCAAAGCTGTCGGCTTCCAAGAAGAACCGCCCAAAGGATTACCGCCTTTTTTTAGTAAATAAGCGGCAATAGCTGCATGATTTTTGATGGCAGTATAATGTAACGGTCTGCGCTCATCTCCATCTAGAGCATTAATGTCAGCACCATTTTCGCATAGTAGTTGCACTACACAAAATGCTTTTTCAGGATCATCATTTTGAATTGCAATATGTAAAGGAGTGTGCTGCTGCGAATTTTTTAAATTTATAAATGCGCTTAACTTCATTTTGAGATCTTCACCACTAAGTGCATCAAGAGCAAACTTGGTACGAGCCATTTCTATCGAAGCGTTTGCTAGCTCGTAGTTTCCAGTAAGACAAGCAAAATGCAGAAGCTCCTCTTGAGGAACTGTCTGCACGTCGAGATCTGTTACAAGGGCAACAAGTTTATTCTTGCTGGCCAATGCTGAGGGCGTATGGCCTTCAGCATCAAGTAACAACATATTTGCGCCTTCATCCCTAAGCAATCTAGCAATATTCTGTTGGCGCGATTGGTCATTTTCAGGATTGAGACAGAGCATATGAAGGGCGGAATAACCATCTGCCGTTGTAGCGTTAATGAGGGCAGAAAATTTTTCTGGCCCTTGTGTTTTAGTATGAGAAATGATAGCGGTGGCTGTTTCTAACGCACCGTATTTGCAGGCAATGTGCAAAGCTGTTGTATTGTCAGAAGGATCGCCAGAAGTATTACCGCTGTTTTCAAGTAAATAAGCGGCAATAACGGCATGATTCTTGACGGCAGTATAATGTAACGCATTATGCTTCGCTCCATCTAAAGCATTGATGTCAGCACCATTTTCGCATAGCAATTTCACGAAAAGAAATGCTTTTTCAGAATCATCATTTTGAACTGCAAGATGTAAAGGAGTTTGCTGCTGCGAATTTTTTAAATTTATAAATGCGCTTAGCTTCATTTTGAGATCTTCACTACTAAGCGCATGAAGAGCAAACTCGTTACGAGCCATTTCTATCAAAATGTTTGCCAGTTCGTAGTTTCCAGTAAGACAAGCAAAATGCAGTAGCTCCTGTTGAGGGGCATCTAAAGCTGCATCGGGGCGTCCAGCATCCGGCAGAACAAGAAGATCTGTTGCAAGTTCAACAAGTCCATTCTTGCTGGCCAATGCTGAGGGCGTATCGCCGGCAGTATTAGCCAGCAACATATTTGCGCCTTCATTCCTAAGCAATCTAGCAATATGCTGTTGGCGCGATTGGTCATTTTCAGGGTTGAGGCAGAGCATATGAAGGGCGGAATAACCATCTGCCGCTATAGCGTTAATTAGAGCGGAAAATGTTGCCGGGTCTTGTGTTTTAGCATGAGAAATGATAGCGGTGGCTGTTTCTAAAGCACCGTATTTGCAGGCAATGTGCAAAGCTGTCGGTTGTCCAGAAGAACCGCCTAAAGGATTACCGTCTTTTTTTAGTAAATAAGTGGCAATAGCTGCATGATTCTTGATGGCAGTATAATGTAACGCTCGACGCCCATCTCTATCTAGAGTATTAATGTCAGCACCATTTTCGCATAGTAGTTGCACTACACAAAATGCTTTTTCAGAATCATCATTTTGAACTGCAAGATGTAAAGGAGTTTGCTGCTGCGAATTTTTTAAATTTATAAAATCTCTATTGGTACCAGCCGTTTGTATCAAATAGTTTGCTAGCTTGTAGTTTCCGGTGATGCAGGCAACGTGCAGAGGGGAGTGTCGAGGGGATTGCCGTTGATTACAATCTGCGTCAATGCGTGCTCCTTTTTCTACTAAAAATTGTATCAAATTAAGATTGCCGCTCCAGCACGCACGTGTAATGAGTCTTTCGCCTGCGAGCGGCGGCATTGGGTGCCTTAGTTTCAGCCTGTTGTCTGCAACCACATTGCGATTTAAGAAGTTTATATCGATGGAAGAAGTACTTTGTAACAGTAGAGCGACCAGTCCTAAGCGACCCTGAAAGCATGCTGTTGAAATAGCTTGGTAAAGAGCACCCTCCTTGGTAGGGTCAAGTAATGCTTTTGTAATAGAAGAAGCTGGATTGGCTTGTATGTAATTCATAACTTCTTGCTGTAAATTTGGGGCCAAAGCATTAAAGGCTGGTGAAGATGCTACTGCTTCAACAGTTAAATCAGGTCTTTCTGCGATAGCTGCCGAAAAGCAGCTAGTGAAGATTAGTGATGCATTTAACACAAATAATAGTGGGCGGATCAACATTAAATATTCCTAGAAATTTCTGATTATAAGTCTGTTTTAAGCAGCGCTTCAATTCTGTATGTTAGCAGGTCTTTTTAGGTGCAAACAAAGTGTATGAAAAAATAGCTTAAAAGGATAGAATAAACTAAGTGAGCATTTAAGTTATAATGGTTTTTTCTTGGCAGTTTTTGCTAGGTGAAAGCAATCCCTGTGAGCATAAAATATCTTCACAGAAGGTTCAAATGGAGATTGCAGTAAGCCCGAGTGCTTCTGCTTCTTGTAAAAAAATTTGTAATTGCGCGTAGGCTAGTTCTTGTAAGTCTGATGGGTAGTCAGCGCCGTTGTGTTTTGCCCACTCAATTTGTAATTCGTCAAAAGTGCGGCTTGGCAAAGAGCAAGGGTGCAGTGGTTTTTGTGTTGCGATATACTGCAATAGCCGTATAGCATCAAAGTAGCGGTGCAAGCACTTTAGGTATTTGAAATATTGCAAATCATCTATTTTAGGCGGATGCCCGAGATAATAATGTAACATGTATTCATCACTTTCTGCAGAGAGGCAGCACATGATGCTTGCTCTTGTTAGATCATACCATTGATAGTACATACCGCCATCAGACCAATCAATCAGTATCACTTTATTGTTAATGAAAAAGAAATTGCGCGGTTGTATATCACCATGGCAAAAAACAAACGGCCTATTGCTTGCTTGTAAAAAATGTTCTATTTGCTCTACAGCCATTTTGCCTTTTTGCAGGAGGTGGTAGTGTGGGGTGGTTTTTTCTAGTGAGTGGAAACAAACGTACGTTTCTTGTAGTACATTCAGGTTGCGTCCTTGGGCTAGGTCATGCATAGGTTCTATAGTTTTTACTGTTTTTGCCAAGCTCTTAAGAAATGAGCGATTGTTGCGCTCTTTGAGGCGGAATGTTGGGGCATCAATCAATGCCATGAGCAGGAAATTGTCACTGCTGGCATAAATAGCTGGGGCTAGATTTTTTTGCGCTGCGGCTACGTGCGCTGGTATTTCATGTGCAGCATAAGGAGAGTCTGGCTGAAACAGCTTGAGTACGTAGGTGTTGGCAGTTGTGCGACATAAAAATAACTGATCGTTGCTTAGGCCACCTGCTAGAGGCGTAACACTGCAAAGCTCTTCGTTGGGGCGGTGTGTCTTGATAATACTTTCGGGGGTTGTTGCAGTAAGCATGCTCGACATAAAACATCCAATAAGCAATAAAAACATTTCTACAGTGCTCCGCCAGGGCGGGCACAGAGGGCGTTATATAAATCATTAGGAATCGTTTTAAGTAGATCAACTAACTTTTCTTGCCGTGCTGTGACGTATGCCTTGGGAGCTTTTTCAGTGATAGCTTTATAAATAGTTTCCGTTGCATCGTCAAGCGATTCTACCCAATAAGCACCTGGTGCAGGGTTGTCGCCGCCGTGTTCAGGGTTTGCGCTTACCCATCCCGGAATAAGTTCGGTAATGGTTATTGGCAAGTTGTTTTGTATGCAGCGATTGCGCTCGCCTTCAAGAAAGCGTGCTAAGAACATTTTTACCGCAGAATACAGCGGGCAGGACGCGAGCCCATGGTAGCCATCAACCGATGAAAAGCATACGAGATGTCCGCTGCCTTGGGTTTCAAATATATTTATGGCATTGCGCACCAGTGCTCAAACACCAAGTACGTCTACGGTGAGCAATGGTTGCTTAAAATCTCATTCGCGCACTGTTACCTCTTGATCATAGAAGCCGGAGGATGCTATCACGCATAAATCAATGCCTTGTATGTCTGTTACCAATTGTTTCAATACCACTATTGCCTCTTCAGGCTTTGAAACGTCCATGTATCTGACCAGTGCGGTAGCTGGGTACTCTTGTAGAATTGCTTGCAGGCGATCAGTGCGCCGTGCAGTAACCCCGACGGTGTACCCTTCTGCAAGAAGACGCTTTGCCAGAGCATTCCCCATCCCGGACGAGGCGCCAATGATGATAGCTTTTTTTTGTGGGGTACGAGTAAGCGATTGAGAGCGTAGCACGGGTAATAGTTGCGTGTGTAACTCTTTGGGATCGGTGTTGTGTATGCGTGCTTCTGTGTGCGAGACAAAAGAAGCAAGTGCTGCTAGCAACAGATAAAAAACCATGGCCGCTCTTTTTAAGACTATACCGATACGTGACGTAGAGTGTATGGTAAGAAATAGGAACGGCCCAAGGCAATAAACTGTTTACTGCGTCGCCCATACCTCAATTTCTACTAGTGCATCCAGAGGAAGGGCTGTTACGGGTATATAGACTACCGGTGGGGCTTTTGTTTTAAAATGTTTATCTGCAAAATGTGCATGAAAGGCTCTTTGGATATCTTTTGCTTCCAAGGTTATTGGGTAATAGATGAATATCTGCTCAATCATCTTCTCGAGTGGAGTATCAAATTTTGCTTGTTCTAGCAAATCAAGAATGGTAACCATTACTTTAACGATACCAGCATCAAGTAAAAATATGATTGAGGGGGTCACAGGTTGTTGTAAAAGTCTACACAGCGCTCGGCGTAGCTTCTTGCGTTATTTTAAGCTCACTTGTTTTTGCTACAATCCATTCTTTAGCTATGTCAGCTATTTTTTGGGGATTCGTTTTGTCGGTGCATTCAATCATTAAGTGATTTGGTTGTTCAGAAACACCAGCTTTGAGTTGATGAGCCCACGCAATATTATCATTAATTAATGTTGGCGCCCAACCACGTGTTTCTAATCGTTGACGAATAATAGGCTCTGGTACATCAAGAAAGCCAAAAAAGATAGGAGCGGTGGTGTTGCTTGCAGCTGTTGTAACTTCCGCAGGTACACAGACACCGCAAATAACGGTGCTTTTACCAGCAACAGCATAAGCATTAGCAATTTTGAGCCAGTGCTGAGTAGTTTCTTGTCGCCATGTAGCCGTTGCATCATCAGGAACACCAAATGCATCAAAATCGTGCACTGCAAAATGACTTTTAGAAAGTATCTGCTCTAGCAGATCAACAAGAGTAGATTTACCTGCTCCACTCGTGCCGGTAATAAAAAATATACTGGTATTTTGGGTTGTTGATGGTTGCATATGAGAGACTTTCAAAAAGGAGAAGTGCGATTAACGATGTGAGCATGAGCATAAAAAAACTTTATGCAGGGGTCAATTGAAGAACACAAGAGAACATTCAGTAGAGGGTAAATGAAATGACATAGAAAATTCTCTTTTTTCCGCTAGAATCACAGATAGATCTTTTTATTAAGAAGGAGAAGACTATGAAAGTTTATAGCAGTGTGTGTAAAAAGGCACAGGCTTTAAAGGGCAGTATTTTTGCCAAGGTGTTTCCACCGGCTGTTCTTGTTTTTTTGACCGGGCTTATGTATTGGCCATCCCTTAATTACCCCTTTCAGTTTGATGATATTGCTAATATTGCGAAGCGCTTTTCGATCAGAACGGAAAATACGTTTTCGGTCTGGGCACGCAACACGCGCTGGGTAAGTGATTGGCTCAATAATTTAAACTATCGGCTGGGGGGCTTTGATCCTTTTTGGTACCGGGCCTTTAATTTAATTATTCATTTAACCGCTGGTATTATTGTTTTTTTTCTTACCTATGCGTTGTGCAATTTGCTCGAAAAAAAACAATTTTTTGTAAAGAATGCTCTCTATATTAGTTTTACTACAGCAGGGCTTTTTTTGTTGCACCCGGTGCAAACGCAAACGGTTTCATATGTGATTCAAGCACGGCAAGAAGGGCTGGCAAGTTTATTCGTATTGATGACGCTTCTTGCTTACATTAAAACAATGACTGCCTCACACCGCCTGACTCGCTTGGCGTATGGTTCTTGGTTTGTATCTGCTGCGCTCCTTTCTCGTGGAACAAAAGAGCTGGTTATTGTATTGCCATTTTTGATGCTATTGGTCGAGTGGTTTTTTGTAGCGCAAGAAGATTGGCAAGTTTTTAAGAGACGGTTTGCAATAGGCGCTGCTATTGCTAGTGTTTTTTTGCTGGCCGTACTATACCAGCATTCATGGAGCTTTTTAAAAGACGTATTAAGTTTTAATGCTACTACCGTTAATAACCGTGGTAATATTTTAACGCCCGATCCTTTTACCATCATAACGCCATGGATGTATTTTATTTCTGAGCTGCGGGTACTAGTACACTACTTAGCTATTTTCTTTTGGCCGTTTGGTATTAGTGTGGAATATGATTGGAAAATTGCTTCTGGCTTTTTTACTTCTCAAGTGCTTTTGCCAGCACTATTTTTAACCGCCTTATTTGGCATGGTCATTCGGTTTTTATGGCGTAAAGAGCAGCTCATTGTAACCTTTGGGTTGATCTGGTTTTACTTGGTTATGGCACCACGTTCCACCATTATTGCATCTCCTGAATTAGTGTGCGATTACAAAACCTACTTGGCTTCATATGGTGTGCTCTTTATGATGGGCGTGTGGCTAGTACAAGGTGCTTATAAAATAGCTCAACAACTAAAAGATCGTGCTATTTGGCTAGTTTCATCTGAAGCACAAATGGCGTTGCTATCGCTGATGCTGCTTGTAGTAGGTATCGGTTCTCATGAGCGCAATAAAGTATGGGCAACAGCAGTTGATTTTTGGCAAGACAATGCACGTAAAGCGCCTGGCAAGGCTCGTGTGCATAATAATTTAGGCGTAGCGCTATCTGAGGCTGGCCGGTATGATGAGTCAATTCCACTTTACTACAAGGCAATTAGCCTTGATGGGTACTATGCTGACCCGTACAGTAATCTTGCGGTTGCATATTCAATGCAAAACAAAATTGATGATGCTATTCAGGCATTGCGAAATGCTATTCATCTTTTCCCTGAATACCCTGAAGCATACAATAATCTTGGCACTTTATTGTTGCAAAAAGGAAATAAAGAAGAAGCGGAAGTCGCACTACACGCGGCTATAAAGTTACGTCCTTACTATGGAAAAGCACATTATAATATTGCTCGTCTACATGAAGAACGTGGTGAGCTGGAATTGTCATGGGAATCCTTAAAGCGAGCAGTTGAAGGAGACCTGGATGTGCCAGAGGTGTATTTTAAGTATGGCCAAATGAGCTTAAAGCTTAAAAAATATGATTACGCTGCAAATGCTTTTGAGTGGGTTATTAATAAAGGCGAGGGGCAAGACCAGGTTTGGTTTAACCTTGCTAATTCATACTATATGCTAGAGCGCAAAGACGAGGCTCGTGTAATTTATGAACGATTAGTCAAAAATAATCCGTTAGACCCTCGCTATGCATATAATTTGGCTGAGGCGCATTTTGCTCGTAATGATTTTGAACAAGCTTGTGAATTGTTTAAGCGAGTAACTTCGTTGCCCCAGCCAATAGCTGCCAGCTTTTTTCGCGTAGCAAATTGCTATGAACGCATGCAGCAGGCAGATGAAGCATTAAAATGGTTAACAAGTTTGCAGGCGCTTAATGCTGACGATACGTTTAAAAAAATGGTGAAATCTGAAATGAACAGGGTAGAGCTGCAAGCAGCAGTTACTAAAGGCAAAGGAACAGTGACCTTGACTCAGCTTAAAACTGCACTAGCTAATGCTGTCGGCGATACCAAAATAGGAATATAAGCAAGGCTTGCAATGAGAAGATGTGCTCAGAACTTGATTACAGCTTTTTTAAAACATAAAAGCGCAGTGGCTGTAGTCACTGCGCTTTTTGCTGTAACCATTTGGATTTTTTACGATTCACTCTGGTATGATTTTGTATACAGCGATCTACCTGTAATAAAATATTTTGTAGATAGCCCTTGCGCTTCATTTTGGCATATCTTTACCTCTCAGCCCCGGTGGCTTTCTTTCTTGCTCAATAAAGCACTTTTTATGCTTAGTGGAGATAATGTACTCCCTTATCGAATTAGCTGCTTAATCTTGCACTTAGCAAATGGATTGTTGGCCTTTGTAATTATTATGTTGGCTGGAAAACGTGCAAAAGCGGGCACATTTTTACACAAACATGTATTTGCCGTAGCTTCGCTTACTATGCTGTTGTTGTTGCTCCATCCAGCACAATCGCAAACCGTTCTCCATATTCCTCAGATGCAGCTTGAAGGGCTTGTGCTCTTCTTTGCATTGCTTAGTATGTTGGCTATGCAGCTGGTAGCAAAAGCAAACACTGTGTGTGGCCGTGGATGGAGTATATTCTTGATTGCTACCGCAGCCTTTGGGGCTACTGGTTCAAAAGAGATAGCAGTAATGCTGCCATTCCTCGTGTGTCTTTTTGATTGGTTCTTTATTGCCGTGGGTAGTGTTCGCGATTTGTTACACCGCTGGTACTTGTATGCCATATCTGGCGGTATTATTGGCGCAGCATTTTTTTCGTACGGCACATTGCGGCCTGGTTTTATTATTCGTTTAGCGTATGCTGCTGTGCAAAATGATAGTGGCAATGTGCTGACAGCTAGTGCGCAAATGCCTATTACGCTGGAGCCTTATGCGTTGTCGCAATTCAAAGTTATGGTCCATTATCTCAAAATTTTTTTGTGGCCAGCAGATTTGTGTTACGACTATGAGATGATGTTGTCGTACCATTGGGATAGCATTGAGGTGCTTTTGCCTGCAGCCTTCTGTCTGGGGCTTATTACACTGGCTATCTGGTGGTATAAGCGGTACGGCAGCAATCTGCTTAGTTTCGGCATAGGGTGGTTTTTGCTAGCTATTGTGCCCAGTATAAGTATTTTTCCGACTAGTGAATTAGTGAGTGACTATAAAACATATTTGGCGTCATTTGGGATTATGCTTGCGTTATCATATCTCATTATTGAATTGGGCCGTATAATTTTTCGGGCCTGGCCTATGCTTGTTGCGCTTGGTTCATCAACGGTACAAGTATGTGCCGTTGGCCTTTTTGCTTATTGCCTAGGTACGGTAACTATGAAACGACAAATGGTATGGGAAAATGAATATACCTTCTGGAAAGATATTATGGATAAGGTGCCAAAGCCACGTGCGCTTAATAACTTTGCTGTTGCATTGTGGCATCGAGGAAGCATTGATGATGCAGTAAGCTATTTTGAACAAGCTATTGCTAAAGATCATTGGTATGCAGAGCCCCATGCGAATTTAGGCACTATTTACCAGGTAAAAGGAAATGAAGAAAAAGCACTGTATCACTATGCACGCGCTATTGAAATTGGCGAAGGGCACCCACAGTTATTTAATAATCTGGGACAATTACATGCTAGCCGTGGCGCTGTTGAGGCAGCGGAGGTATGTTTTTTGCGTGCCATTGCATCGCAAGCACCAACGCCTAATCCATTCATTAACTTAGGGCGTTTGTATGAACAACAAGGGCGTAGGCAGGATGCTTTAAAAATCTATCAGCAAGCAACTGCGAGGCGGATTCAAAATACTGAGTTGCTGTATGCCTGCGGTACCCTTGCTTATGAGCTGAAAGAGCTTGATGCGGCAATTGATGCATTTAAACAGCTTGATAGTGCGTATGAGCAAACAGCTTTTTTACTTGGTTGTTGCTATTATGACCAGCAACGTTATGAGCAAGCTGCTGCTAGTCTTGCATTGGCTAGTAAAAAAGATCCGTTAAATATTAAATATATTTTTCGCTATGCAGAGGCGCTGATGCATGCAGAACGCTATGCTGAAGCTGCTGCAATGTATACATTGTGCATGACGCATGAACAAGCATCTGCGCCAGCATCACTGCATAAAATTTATTGCTTATATCGTGCACATGAACAAGCTCAGGCGGAGCATGAGCTAGAGATGCTATTGGCGCATAATGCTTCTCCGCAGATTGTGGCTGAGGCTATGCGGTTGAAACAAAAATATGTAACGTAGGGAGTTAAATGCTACACGAATTATTGCAATGGCCACAAAAATTAGAGCAAGGTGTTGCTCTTGCCCAAGAGGCGCTAAAAATGCATGGGGAGCTTCTACTAGCGCCGTATGAAAAAATTGCATTTGTAGGCATGGGTGGCTCAGGAATTGCTGGCCGTATTTTTAAAACACTTCTTGATCGACATACCTCACAGACCACGATTGTAGTTGATTCTCCTACTGTTCCCTTGAGTATCGACCACAAAACCTTGACCTTTGCGATTTCGTATTCTGGTAACACGTGGGAAACCTTGGACGCGTTTGCCACGCTAGTAAAACGTCAGGGGCCTTTGGTTGCTATTTCGCATGGCGGTAAGTTGCAAACCTATGCCAAGCGATGCGCCGTGCCTCATCTAGAACTACCGGTGGCTTTGCAGCCTCGTACAGCACTGGGTCTTTTTATGGGATTCTTTTGGCAACTTTTCCAAGCACGCGGGGTAGGAGGGATTGATCACTTAATGGATAATTGGATCGAAACAGCCAAGACCTTACTCCCACAGCTGAGCGATGAAAAAGCATTTGCCGATGTTCTTTCTTTATTAGAAAACGTGGACTTGTTTCATGTTTGGGGAGTTAGCGATGATGCAGCCTCAGCAGCTTACCGCTGTACAACCCAATTTAATGAGAATGCTAAGGTTCAAGCAGTATGTTCAGTATTTCCGGAATTAGCCCATAATTTACTGGTGGGATTAGAGCGAATGAATACGCGCCCGGTAGTGCTCTGGTATCAAACGACATTTCAGTCTGAAAACATGAATCGTGCGATTCAATCACTTCATGGCATTTTAAACGATTCGGGTGTCGATCTTTACAAAATACCAGTTTTGGGTGATACTTTTGGCAGTCAGTTTTTTTCCATGATTCTGTGGACTGATTTTGCGTCCTTTTATCTCGGGCACCAGCGTGGCGTTGATACGCAGCGGGTGCGAATAATAGAAGAGCTCAAGCAGCGGCAACAATCAAGTGGCATTTTTGTAGAGGTTTGATGATGAAAAAAGGTATTCACCCAGAAGTTTTTGATGTAACAATCCGTTGTGCTTGTGGTACTACTGTTGATACTATTTCAACCCAAGAGCGTTTAGATGTTGATATCTGCTCTGGCTGTCACCCACTATTTACCGGACAGCAAAAATTCGTTGATACAGCTGGTCGCATCGAAAAATTCCAAGCTCGTTACAACAGCGCGAAAAAACAAAAGTAATTCTGTTTTTTCACTAAAGTTTTACCGTTCGCTCTGCAATCTTGTCGTGTGCAAGGTGGTGCGAACGGTAATTTTTTTGTTGAGCTGGTTTTTATATAGATTGAAATCCCGCTCCTCCTGAGCTTGTCCAATGACGAGCCTGTAAGGCGAAGGCAGAGCGGGCAGATAATTAGGATATTTTATGCTAGATTGGTCCGTCCTTCAGAATGAATACGATGACTTACAGAGTAAGCTCGTTGAATCTACGCTTGATCAAAAGATGCGTGCAACTATGCAAAAACGCGCATCGCAGCTTTCTAATGTGATTGATATGCACAACCAGATCGTTGCTCTTGAAAAAAATATTAATGAAAGTCAGTCACTGTTGCAAAGTGATGATGCTGAAATGCGTGAAATTGCTCAGCAAGAAATTGCAGAGGCAAATACTAAAAAAGATTTGTTGGAAAAAGAGTTAGAAGATACTCTTTACCCAGCTGATGAGCGCGATGACAACTCGGTTTTTATTGAAATACGAGCAGGTGCAGGCGGGCAAGAAGCGGCACTATTTGCTGCATCGCTGTATGAAATGTATTTTCGGTACGCTGAAAAACGCGGTTGGCAAGTATCTATTGTTGAAGAAAGCCAAACTGATCTTGGTGGTTTTAAAGAGCTTGTTGTGCATATTGACGGTAAAAAGGTATATAAGTTCCTCAAGTTTGAGTCTGGCGTACACCGAGTGCAACGGGTGCCGAAAACAGAGACAGCAGGCCGCGTACACACGTCCACTGTTACTGTTGCGGTAATGCCCGAAGTTGATGATGTTGAGGTGACTATTAACCCAGCTGATTTGCGTGTTGACACGTATCGTGCTGGGGGCGCTGGTGGACAGCATGTTAATAAAACTGACTCGGCTATTCGTATTACGCATATCCCATCAGGTATTGTAGTACAATGCCAGCAGGAGCGCTCTCAAATTAAAAACCGTGCAACGGCAATGAAAATGCTTCAGTCGCGGTTATTTGAAGCTGAAAAGCAGAAGCAAGAAGCAGAGCTGAGCGCCCAGCGTAAGCAACAAGTGGGGACTGGTGAGCGTGCTGAAAAAATCAGAACGTACAACTATCCTCAAAACCGAGTTACTGATCATCGCACCGAAGAGACCTTGAAAAAGCTTGATATGGTGATGCAGGGTGACATGGATGATTTATTGCTTCCATTGATTGACTGGGAACGTGCTAAGCGTCGTGAAAAAAGCACCTTGGGTTAATTGACCACTCTTTCTTGGCTCTTCGAGCCGGCGGCCTTCGAATAGGCTCAGGGTGAGCGGAGAGGGGTGTCAGCAAGAAGCACAAATAAAAGCGTTTGTAAGAAACTTAAACTTGTTTTAATATTCCCGCTCACCCTGAGCTTGTCGAATGGGCGCAGGCCCAACGGGCCAAGAAAGAGCGGGGCAAATAAAAAGAAAGAGATAACGTGTTCATAATTGATTGGCTGTTGGCTGATAACCATTACATGAGCTTATTGGGCATTGTCGTAATTTTGGGTGTAGCTGCACTATTCTCATCAAACCGCCGCGCCATCAGTTTCAAGCTGCTTGGCTCTGCATTGCTTGCGCAATTTGCGTTGGCATTTTTTATTCTAAAAACAGCTATTGGTAGTTCTCTCTTTACCAATATTTCACATGGCGTAGAGCGTGTGTATCAATTTGCCAACGATGGTTGCTCTTTTGTGTTTGGTAGCCTGGCAAATCCTGCTGGTCCATGGGGCTTTGTATTTGCATTCAAAGTACTGCCAATCATTATTTTCTTTGGTGCGTTGATGGCTTTGTTATTTCATCTTGGTATTGTACAGCTGATTGTGCGTGCAATGGCATTTGTCATACGCCCTATTTTTGGTACCTCTGGCGCAGAGACGCTTTCAGTTGCTGCAAATAGCGTACTCGGGCAAACTGAAGCTCCGCTGCTTATTAAAAATTATTTGCCTCGCATGACTGATTCAGAAATGACTACTGTCATGGTCAGCGGTATGGCGCATTTGAGTGGTGCTATTTTAGCAGTGTATGGCTTGATGGGCGTGCCTATTTTGCACTTGCTTTCTGCAAGTATCATGGCGATTCCTGGGGCTATTTTGATTGCTAAGCTGCTAACACCGGAAACTGAAACACCAGAAACAATGGGTGGTAGTCAGGTTGAAATTCCGCGACAAACAAAAAATATACTTGACGCTATTTCTAATGGTACTAGTGATGGGCTGAGCTTAGCGCTCAACGTAGCAGCTATGCTTATTGCGTTTATTAGTATTACCAGCTTGGTGAATGCTATTTTGGTATGGGGCACCGGTTGGTCGCTCAATGCGTTGTTTGCAAAGTTGTTTTATGTTGTTGCGTATTTGATTGGCATTGCGCCTGGTGAGTGTGAAGCTGCTGGTACTTTGCTTGGCCAAAAACTAGTAATCAATGAATTTGTTGCTTATTCCAGTATGGTGGGAATGGCAATGTCTACACGTGCTGTAGCTATTTTGACTTATGCGCTTGCAGGATTTTCTAATTTTTCTTGTATTGGTATTCAGATTGGGGGAATTGGAGCTATATGCCCCTCTAAGCGCGAAACATTGACACGTTTGGGGATGAAAGCTTTACTTGGTGGTACGTTGGCCAATCTTCTGAATGCTGCAATTGCAAGCTTGTTTATATAAGATTAGTAGCATATTTTTCCGTATATAGTGGTTGTGGGGTATTCATGGTTCCAGGGATGACGGTTCCTGTAATACAGGCTTTAATAATGAGTATGGTGATGAGTAGCGGGGAGTCGTATGCAAGTACCCCTGCATGCTGCGGAAGCAGAAACAGAGGAAGGTGCGGGACAGTTGCTGCCGCTAGTGATGCCCCTCTTCGCTACGGAGACTGGCTTTCTCAATGGATTACCGCTGGCCATAATATTTTTTCATTTACTAATACTAGTGGCGCTGTTGTGGGGCTTAGGGCTGGCGTCAACGCTGATTATGGTTTTGCTGGCGATGTGGTTGTTGCTGCTTGGCCAGGCAAGACTATCATGGTGCCTAGTTTTATTTTTCGCAAAAAACGTAATCTTGCAGGGGAAGAAGTTTCTTGTGATCCAGATAAAAAAACGAGCCGTGCTGATATTGAGCTGTGTACTATGCCCGAGCCCAATGGTGTGTGGGAATCACTACCAAAAGAAGATGCTGCTTATAGCTCTCTCAGGGACATAGATCTTGCAGCTGATTGTGGGGGGTATTGCCTATCGAATAAAACAGAGGGCATGTTAAGAATAGTATCCAGTCCTTCGGAGGCAGTTGCCTGGTGTGCTCCTGATGTCAGTCTGGTTATTCCACCAAGTGGTTTGGGAGAATTTTTTTATGTTCAGCAATTAGCATCATATGTCTACGAAGGGCATCGAAATGATGATCCGCAGTGTGATACAATTTTAGGGCAATCTAAGATTGAGCAACGATTTCCTGTTGGCGCTGCTGATGTAGCAGCGTGGGAACGGCGGCCAGCTGAAGATGCTGAATATCGAGATTATATGATGTTGAGCCATTATGTGGCAACTGTTGAAGACGTAGGAGTGGCAGGAGAGCAAAGACTGGAGTTGCATCACACAACCTATAGCTTTAGAGAGTCTCTTTCCAGGGCAAGAAAATGAAAATAGCAGTTTTAGTGTCTGGTGGCGTTGATAGCTCCGTAGCGCTTCGCTTACTGCATGAGCAGGGCCACCAGGTTGAAGCATTTTACTTAAAAATTTGGCTTGAAGATGAGCTAGCTTACTTGGGTGATTGTCCCTGGGAAGAAGACCTGGCTTATGCACAAGCAGTATGTGATGCTATCAACATACCCCTTCATGTCATTCCTTTGCAAAAAGAGTATTGGGCTGAAGTGGTTTCATACACTATTGCAGAAGTGCGTGCTGGTAGGACACCAAGCCCCGATTTGCTTTGTAACCAGCGCATTAAATTTGGTGCATTTTTAAAACACATTGATGATAGTTTTGAAAAAATTGCTACAGGCCATTATGCGCAAACTGCTGAAGTTGATGGAATAACTATCCTGCTCAAGGCAAAAGACCAAGTAAAAGATCAGACGTACTTTTTGTCATATCTCAGTCAAGCTCAGCTCAACCGGCTGATGTTCCCGATCGGTAGCTATTTAAAATCAGAAGTTCGTGAGCTTGCCACCAAGTTTGATATTCCAAACAAAGAGCGACCAGATAGTCAAGGCATCTGTTTTTTAGGAAAAATTAAATTCAGTGATTTTGTGGCCCATCACTTGGGCAAACAGTCGGGTGATTTAATTGAATTTGAAACTGGTAAGAAAATCGGCACGCATGATGGTTTTTGGTTTTATACCATTGGTCAACGCAAAGGCATTCGACTTGGCGGAGGGCCTTGGTTTGTAGTTAAAAAAGATACTACCAAAAATATTGTGTACATATCCCGCGAATATCACAGCGATGATAAACTGCGCAATCAATTTAATGTTGAAAGTATCCATTGGATCGGTGGAAACGCTCCTGCTAAAAAAGAGTTGCTGGTGAAAATTCGTCATGGTGAACATTGTTACCATTGTACCTTTACTAGTCTTGACAATGATCATGCGCATGTCATTTTAGATGGCCAAGATCAAGGGCTAGCACCAGGCCAGTTTGCGGTATTTTATGATGGCGAGCAGTGCTTTGGTTGTGCCGTGATTAGCGAAGAGCGTAACGGAGAATAGTGTAATAATTACGATTGTTCAATTGCCGCCTGATTGTTGGGAGCAATACAAAGCTATTCGTTTAGAGTCACTGCAAACAGATCCCGTTGCTTTTGGTGGCTCATATGAAGAAGAGGTTAATTTTTCTGAAAGCACCTGGCGCGAGCGCATTAATACTATGTGGTTTGCTATGCTCGAACATGAGCCAGTTGGTATGATTGGCCTGCTGCGTGGAACTATGCAGTCTACCTCGCACAAAGGTTTGGTGGTGTCGTTCTGGGTAAAGCCATCAATGCGTGGAAAGGGGCTTGGGAGGAAGCTCTTGCTGCATTTGCAGGTTATTGCCCCTGAGCAAAGGTGTCGTAAAATGGTGCTTGAAGTTACTACCAGCCAGCAGGCAGCTATCGCTACCTATAATGCGCTAGGCTTCCGTCGGGTGGGGGTACTGCACCAAGAATTGTACATACACGGTCAATATGTAGATCAATTTGTGATGGAATGGTTAGCTCCCCTATCGACTCATTCAAATTGAAAACAGCGTGCAATTTTTTGTCTTAAAAGAAATGAAAAATCATTATTCTTGGTAAAAATACTAGCTGTGGTAACATTAGAACTCTACAGCAGAAACCAGTACTTTTTGAGGAATTTGTATGTACAAAAAACCACACCAGCACCGTGGCCGGTATTTTAATCTAGGGCACGAGTCTTTGAAGACGCGTCTTAAAGAGCTTTTTAAGACTACCTTTTTGCTGGTAAAGCATTTTTTTACTAAGCCTGAAAAGCATGATAAAAACGCAGCTCATGCTACTTTGCATCACCATGCGGTTTCTTTTTTAGAACGGAGCGTGGAGCCACGTATTACCTGGCTAGGGCATGCATCTTTTCTTATTCAAGTTGATAACAAAAATATTCTCACCGATCCTGTATTTAATGAAATTGCTTGGGTTACCCCACGCTATGTTGATGCGATTGTAACCGCGGAAGAGTTGCCACCAATTGATGCCGTTATCATTTCTCATAACCATCGTGACCATTTGGATGAAACATCCGTGCGATCGCTAAAAAACAAGGTGGCACACTGGTTTGTTCCTGCTGGTGATAAAAAATGGGTAGTGAAATGGGGTGGTGCTCACGTAACTGAAATGACTTGGTGGCAAACGGCAAATATCGGTGATGTAGCCTTAACTTTCTTACCTGCCCACCACTGGAGCGGTAGGCATATAATTGATATGAATGAATCGCTCTGGGGAAGCTGGATGATTGAGGCACCACAGCAAAATATTTATTTTGCTGGTGACACTGCCTATGGCGAGCACTTTAGTATTATTGGAAAATCATTTAAATATATTGATATAGCGCTTATGCCGGTAGGCCCGAATGAGCCTTACACCATGCGTGAAACACATGTTTCTGCTGATGAAGCAGTACGTGGTTTTTTAGAGCTTGGAGCGCATTATTTTGTGCCCATGCATTGGGGAACATTTAAATTAGGTGCCGATACTTTTAATATGCCTATGGAGCAGCTTAGAATTGCTTGGGATACGCATTTTGCCAAGTTGCAAGACAAGATGTTGATTATGCTTAAGCAGGGCGAGATGCTAGATGTTAACAGCACTCTTCCGTCTCTCCGTGGCTTGAATCAACAAGCTCAGCAGGAGTTTTGAGGTCGATGCTCATTTTGCTCGCTTTATTCATCGATTTTTTAGTTGCAGGCTTATGCGATTCATGGGTTGTTTACACAACTTTGGCTTATCTGTTAGTGCGTGTCTCTTTGCCTGCTGAGCATACGCCTTGGGTAGTAATTACGCTTGCAAGTGCAGCTTTTACGCTTACTGACTTTGCGGCGCATGGCATAATTGGAATGGCGTTTATATACCTTATACCAACTATATTTATCTTGTTGCGGCTTAAAACTATGCTTGTGCACGGTGCTGCTTGGCTTGTTTTTGGTGGGTTTTTAGCTTTTTTTATCTATGAAGCATTGGTTTGCGGGGGTAGCGTGACAATAACTAAAATAAGCTTTAATCTGGTAGTAGGTTATTTGACTCTTTTGGGATTGCGGGGCAATCGCGGTTTACGGTCTCAGACTGTTAAATCGAGGAAAGTCTGGACTCCTAGCAGGAAAGATGCCTCATAAGATGAATAGTGTAAGCTACTCAGGCAAATGAGGAAGGCGTAAGCCTATGGAAAGTGCCACAGAAAATAAACCGCCAGGGCAACCTGGTAAGGGTGAAACCGTGCGGTAAGAGCGCACGCTTGGCTGCAGCAATGTAGCTAATGGGTAAACCCCATCTGGAGCAAGACAAAATAGGCATACTACAAGTTTCCTGCTCTTACAGTATGCGGGTATGTCGCTTAGATAAATGGTTGCCACTGTTGTGCTTTTGCATTACAGTACAGAATCCAGCTTACAAGTGGTCCCTTAAGAGTTTTTAACCGGTAAATGTAACCACCATGAAAACCTCCAGAAAGCAATATTTTTTTCGTTCATCTAACGGCTGCTCGCGCCTTTCTTCTCTTTGGCTGTTACCATTTATAGGTTTTGTCATTGGGTATGTCATTGCTGGTTATTTTGTTCAAAAAAAAGATGTTGCCACACCAAATGTCATTGGCAAATCGCTTGCACAATCGATTCAGATACTTTCTCAAGAACGGCTGGGTGTTCGATTACTTACACAGCGCGAAGAGCCGACATTGCCAGAGTCTACGGTCCTTGATCAACTACCTCGGCCTGGGCAGCACATGCGTCCTAATCAAACGGTTTTTGTAACTATTTCTACTAAGCAGCCACCGCAAGAAACACCAGATTGGTGGGGCAAGCGAATAAAAGATATTACGCCTTTACTAGATAAGCGTGGTCTGCAATATAATATTATCCAGCTTCAAAGTACCTACCCACAAGGTATGTGTATTGCGCAGGTGCCTACTGCTGGGCAGCCATTGGTAGTCAAAACCGTTACTTTATTTATCTCGCTGGGTTCTTCTGCTCTAGCGGTAATGCCAGATTTTCAGGGCCTTACCGTGGCGGCATTTGAGAAACTCCTTGAACAAAAAGATATTCGCGTCGAGTACTTGCATGAAAAACGCGTAGATGAGCAGCATCGTTGTGACGAATGCGTAATCATTGGTCAGCAGCCTGTTGTGGGAGCTATGGTAGTTACCAATAAAACTATTGATTTGCAAATGTTACTTAGAGCTCCTGTCCTTTCTGCGATGCAGATTGACCCAGTTGAACGTATTGAGTCGCCGTTACCTGCTGCTACGACGGAAGGGTTGCTAGATGAAGCAGAGACAGTCCATCCTGAGCAGCGTCTCACGGATATTCTTGCAGACTCTGTTTTTGAGTCAGAATTGCCAATTTCTGAGTAGCTTTGCTTAAATAGTTTTCTAGTTGTCTAGCTCATTCGGCAAGCCCGCTGGCACGGCAGAATTGTTTCTTTACATTGCGCTACAAATCAGTATCATAAAACCCGTATTATAAAGCTGTTTTTTTATCTGGAAGGAAGCCAATGGACGAAATCCACCATACCGGCCCCCACGAGCATGGAGCGTTGGAGCACCACCACTCCGTATTGAGCGAAATTTTTTGTCATCTACCCTATGCTATTTTCTCAGTTGCGTTGAGTATGGTTTTTATGAGCCTTCTTGCCTTTTTGCCTACCGGAGAGCAGCAGTACGGTGAAGCATGTTATCGCTTGTTTCACAATTTCCACTTTTTGCATATTTTATTTGCTGCAACCGGTACTATGTTGACGTTTCGTCGCTATTCAAAAAATATTGCTTTAGGCATTGTTGTTGGTTTTTTTGTTCCGCTTGTTTTTTGTACTTTTTCTGATGCTGTATTACCCTATTTAGGTGGTCGTATGTTGCAGCTTGATATGCATTTTCACTGGTGTTTGTTTTCCCACCTTGATATTGTGCTTCCTTTTCTTCTAGTTGGAATGCTTAATGGTTGGGTAATGAGTATGCATGGTAAAACACTTCAGATGTTTTATTCAGTTGGATTTCATGTGATGCATATTTTTATAAGCGCAATGGCCTCTCTGGTTTATTTAGTCAGTTTTGGTCTTAGTGATTGGTATAGCTACATGGGTATTATATTTCTTTTCAAAATAGTAGCGGTGCTTATCCCTTGTACCCTTTCCGATATTGTTGTGCCAATGTTATTTGCTCGCATAAAGAAGCATTCTGCAGAATAAAAAATCCTGCTTTCATAGGAGTTACATGAAATCAATCCGTCTTGAACGTGTTTCTAAATCATATCAAGGTGAGCTTATTATTGATAACCTGAGCTTGGAAATTAAAGCAGGCCATTTTTTTGCGCTGCTTGGTCCAAGTGGATGTGGTAAAACTACTATTTTACGGCTGATAGCAGGTTTAGAGACAGTCGATTCGGGACGTATTTTCCTTGGTGATCAAGAGATTACTCATGTGCCAATTTATGAGCGCAAAATTAATACCGTATTTCAGCAATATGCTCTATTCCCACATCTTTCAGTATTTGAAAATGTGGCGTACAGTATGCGCATTAAACGGTTTACTACTGAAGTTATAAATGCCAAGGTAGCCGATGCACTTAAGATGGTGCGTCTCTCTGGCTTTGAAGGTAAATATCCGCGCAATCTTTCAGGCGGGCAGCAGCAGCGCGTTGCGTTAGCACGTGCATTGGTTGCTGAGCCTGATGTACTTCTTCTTGATGAGCCCCTTGCTGCACTTGATCTTAAGTTGAAAGAAGAGATGCTTACTGAGTTAAATCAGCTGCAAGATAAGTTAAAAACAACCTTTGTCTATGTAACGCACGATCAATTTGAGGCACTAACGGTGGCGGATCAAATGGCAATCATGAGCCCGCAGGGTGATATTGAACAACAAGGCACTCCCAAAGAGATTTATGAGTTTCCAGTTTCCTGCTTCTCGGCGAATTTTGTTGGTAATACTAATATCATTGAAGGTCGGTTGCATATTATCGATAAAGCATACCAAATTGAGGTAGAGGGCTTAGGTCTTTTTCAGGTGTACGCTCCTACTGAAAAACTATGGATGATTCGCGGGTGCCGGTTATTTATGAGTGTGCGTCCTGAAAAAGTACTTATTACTAAAAAGCCTAAAGAAGGGTTTTCTAATCATCTTCAAGGCAAGGTAACCGACATTATTTATTACGGTCGTTCAACGCAGTACCGTGTTCGCTTGCAAAATGGCCAGCATTTATTGGTGTTTGAGCAGAACGAAGAACATTTCCCTCAAGAAAGCATTGACTGGGATGATGAGGTGCATCTGTACTTTCAAAAAGAGAATGTCGTTTTGTTGGAGCATTAGATGAGCATGAAAGCATTTCGTAAAATTTTTGCAGACGAGCTCTCATTTGTCTTTTCTTGTCCTGCAATTCTCTGGCAGAGCGTCTTTTTGTATGTCCCCTTTCTTTTGCTTGTAGGGTATAGTATCACTGATTTTAATGAGACAACTGGGACATGGTTTTTGACCTTAGCCTATTACAAGCAAATTTTTGCTTCGCTCTATATTCAGATTATTTTCCGGTCATTTTTTTTAGCAGCGCTCACGGCGGCAATTTGTTTTGCCATAGCATATCCGGTTGCATATTTTTTAGCGCTTAAAGTACCAAAACGATTCAAAACTATTTTACTTTTTACGCTTATTTTCCCATCGTGGACTAGCTTAATTGTACAGGTATATGCCTGGTTTTTTTTGCTCGAGCAAAACGGCATTATTAGCACCGTTTTACGCTTCTTTCATCTTATTTCTCCTACCCAGCATTTGCTGAATAATTATTTTACTATTGTGGTTGGCATGGTTTCGTGTTTTTTACCATTTATGATTTTGCCTATTTATGCGGTGCTGGAAAAAATGGAAAAGCACTATCTTGAATCGTCTGCTGATTTAGGAGCGAATCGTTTTGAGACATTTCGTCGTGTTATTTTTCCTATGTCATTACCAGGAGTCTATGCAGGAGTAATGCTTGTTTTTATTCCCTCTTTTGGTGAATTTGCAATTCCAACCCTGCTTGGCGGAGCAAAGTATATTTTTTGGGGTTCTGCGATAGTTGATAAATTTTTGCGGTCACGTGATTGGCGACTGGGATCAGCATTGGTGATTGTTGGTATTATGTTGCCGGTACTGCTTACAGCAATAGTATATGCGTTTAAAAAAATACGTATTTATCTGGTTACACGAAAAAGTAAGCAATATGCAGATTATTTGAGTACACATAAAGAACTCTGGGGATAGGTAATGGTTGAAAATAGAAAGTATATGGGCCAGTTTTTTATGCCTCTCATGGTCGCCGTAGCATATCTTTTTTTGTATTTACCCATTTTTGTATTGGTCCTTTTTTCGTTTAATAATGCAAATTGTTCTGTTGCTTGGGCCGGCTTTTCACTAAAATGGTATCAAAAACTAGTGAGCTCCCCGGAAATATTAGATGCGCTACAAGCCTCACTGATTGTGGCTTTATCAACAACATTTCTCAGTTTGTTGATAGGCACCTGTTTTATTGTAGCTAGTAGGTGGGGAGGTCGTTCTTCGCTCTTTTCTAACGTATTTTATGTGAATATTTTGTTGCCTGAGATTGTGCTGGCAATTGGTATTTTGAGCATTTTTACCTTTTTTCAGCTACCGCTTGGCTATGGCAGCTTGATTGCAGGTCACACGCTGCTAGGTCTTGGCTTTGTAATTCCTATTGTACGAGCTCGATTTTGCGAATTGGACCCCGTTCTTACCGAAGCATCGCTCGATATGGGTGCTACTTATTGGCAAACATTTCTACATGTTCTCATTCCTTTGCTTATGCCATCGCTGCTTGCATCAGGATTATTAGTATTTACACTTTCCATGGATGATTTTTTAATTTCGTTTTTCTGTTCGGGCCCTACGGTACAAACACTTTCTGTGTACGTCTACTCAATGATTCGTACAGGTGTGGACCCGATGATTAACGCAATATCAACGTGCTTTCTGGTAATTAGTAGCTTGCTGGTGTTCTTGCTCTGTTCACTGAAAGTTGTTGATCAGGTGCTTGGCCATGATTGAACAACTAGCTTTATTATTTGGTCGTAGCCATCGTGTGGTGCGACGTGCAATTATTGTTCTTTGTTACCTGTTGGTACTTGCAAGTGCCTTGTATTTGCCATTGTTATTTGATCAATTTCGTAGCCAAAAAACCTTGAATGTGTATGCGTTTACCGAGACTTTTAGCCCTGAATCATTAGAACTCTTTGAGAAAAAAACGGGCATCAAAGTTAATATGACCTATGCCGAGCTTGACGAAGAAATAGGTGCAAAATTTTCTATAAATGCTGGTGCAGGGTACGATGTGGTTAATGTATCAGATTTTATGGTTCATTTTCTTGCCAATAAAGGGTACCTGCAACCACTTAATAAAAGTAAGATTAAAGGGGTAGAAAGGCTGGATGCACGCTTGATGGGGCATACCTACGACAAGGCTAATCATTACAGCTTGCCGCATAAATGGTTTATGTATGGGCTTATTTATGATAAAGAATTTTTTAATGTTCCACCTGATGAAATGAGCCTGAAAATGATTTTTGAAGATCCTGTGTTGCTTTGCAAACAAGGAATAGTCCAAAATCCTTATCGTATTTGTATGCTAGCCTCTCCGCTTGATGCTTATTTTATGACGATGCTCTATGTATTTAATCGAGTTGATTGGTTTACTTCTACAGAGCTTACTGAGGTTGCTAATACACTCATTAAACAGAAACAGTGGGTAGAGTGTTATTCATTTAATTCAGTGGAATATTTTTTGCTTTCAGGTATTGTGCCTATAGCGCTTACTGCTAGTAATTTTATGCGCAAAATTTGGGAAAGCAGTGATCGTTTTGATTTTGCCATTCCTAAAGAAGGGGGCATTATTATTATTGAAAATCTTGTCATTCCGGCGGTGAGCAAAAAAAGTGAATTAGCACATCAATTTATTGAATTTATGCTTTCGGATGAAATGGCAACCCTGAACAGTGAAACCTATGGATGGACGTCTTCAAACTGCGTTGCCCAAAAAGTGCTTGATGAAGGGCATAGTGATAAGCAATCACATTTGTTTCCTAGTAAGGAAATTTTTCAGCGCTTACAAATTCCTCTCTTTAATTCGTATGCCCGAAAATGCGCTGATAATGCATGGCTTCGTGTCAGCTGTGCTTAAATTTGTGATTTAAGCAGCCAGGTAGTATGCTTACGAAATAAGTTTTTCTTAAGGGGATATAAATGAAAACAGTACGGGGAAAAGTAAAAGCGCTTATTGATTTATATCAATCACGCAGACAATCATTTCGACAAGTTGTTACGGGACTGCGAACATTAACGCCGTGGGGGACCACTAAGCTACGCAATAAAGGCCAAGCATTGCTTGATGATGCAGATAGGCTTTCGTATGAAATTGCACAAGGTATTATTGTAACAGCTGAAGGTGGCATGACTGATGCTACACTCCGTAGGCTGTATCGTAAGCTTAAAAAAATATATAAAGCGTTGCATGAAATGAGTAAGCCGTGGTGGCGGCAGTGGCTTGAGGCAGTGGGCATAGCCCTGTTTTTAGCACTTTTTTTGCGCAATTTTGTATTTGGTTTGTACCATGTTCCATCAGAATCAGCTGAGACTACAATCTTAGTTGGCGATCGTATTTGGGGCAATAAAATGGCTTACTTCTTCCAAGATGTAAAACGTGGTGAGTTAGTTATTTTTGATGACCCACAATTTGATATTGATCGATCAAGTACTTTTCATTATTACTGGCAGCGATATGTTGGATTGCCTGTACCAATCCTAGGACTGAAAATGGGGCCAGCAAACTGGGTTAAGCGTGTTATTGCTGTTCCTGGTGATACAATTGAAGGTCGCGTGGAAAATGGTAAAACGGTTGTATATTTAAATGGCAAACAGCTTGAAGAGCCTTATGTAAATAGATTGCCCCTTATCCACATGGAAAGAGAGCATGGGGTTGTGCCATTTTCATCATTTGGTCCGTTTATGGTTCCTGATTTCTTGAAAAAGGGTAAGCATATTGTGCGTCGTTCTTATGACGTGAATGTGGCACCAGAAATGCAGCCATATTATAAAATAAGCGCTGATAATATTGTGCGTGATCCTTCAACTGATAGCCCTATTTTTGATGAAGCGTTTACTCCTACAGTACGTGATTATCAAGGCAGCATTGCAGACGTCTTTGGTCCTTTTGTAGTCCCTGAAAAAAAATACTGGGTAATGGGTGATAATCGTAAAAACAGTGGTGATAGCCGTATGTGGCTATTTTTAGATGAAGAACTTATTCATGGTCGAGCCAGTGTCATTATTCATTCGCTTGATAGCGATGAAGCGTTTTGGCTCTTTGATTTAATCAAGCACCCAATTGATTTCTGGACAAAAATTGTACGTTGGAATCGCTTTGGTACGGTGCTTAAGAGTGCCGAGATTAAATAGCGATTCAAGATTGTGATAGTCGAAAATCAGGATAAAAACCGCTCATCCTGAGCTTGTCGAAGGACCCCGTAGGGGTGGGAGAGCGGGAGCTAGCGAAGTTATAAAAACGATGAGTTTATTTTCGAAAAAAACTAAAAAGATCAGTATGCAGCCGCCAAAACTACAATGGCGGCTGTGGCTTGAAAATATTGTTATTCCTTTGTTGCTTATCTTGGCGGTACGCAATAATCCTATTTTTGGTTGGTATCAAGTACCATCTGGGTCGGCTGAACCAAACCTACTTGTCGGGGATCGTATTTGGGGTAATCGCTTAGCATATCGTTATGATACTATTAAGCGTGGAGATTTAGCCATTTTTGATGATCCTTACTTTACTTTTGCCCCGGCAGAAACATTCAAATACTATTGGCAGCGCTATGTGGGGCTACCCCTTGCGATATTCGGGCTAGGTGCTGGTGCCGATAGCTGGGTAAAAAGAGTGATTGCAATACCTGGCGACACTATCGAGGGGCGCGTGGAGGAAGGGAAAACGGTAGTATATTTAAATGGCAAGAAGCTTGAAGAGACCTATGTGAACCGTTTGCCACTTATTTATGCAGAAAAAAAAGCAGGTTTGGTTCCGTTTAGTCATCTGGGGCCTATCCCGGTGCCGGATTTTCTACAGTACAAATCGCGGTTTAGCAAATATGTCTTTGACCCTGCATTTGCACTTGATCAACAACCATATTATAAATTAAAACCAGAAGAAGTGGTTAAAAGCCCGCTAACTGGCGGTCCTCTTTTTGATCGTGCGTTTACGCCAACACTGCGTGATGAGTACGGGTCAACCATTGACGCCTTTGGTCCGTTTACCATGCCGCCCGGTAAGTACTGGGTTATGGGAGACAACCGTAAAAATAGTGGAGATAGCCGCATGTGGTTATTCTTAGATGAGAAAAATATCTGTGGCCGTGCTGCACTTATTATGTACTCTCTTGATAGCCAAGAAGCATTTTGGTTTATCGATTTATTTAAGCACCCGATAGATTTTTGGACAAAAATTGTGCGTTGGAGTCGCTGTGGAAAGTTGTTGCCAAAGGTTGATGTTGAATAGCAATTAACAACACGAATAAACAAAGAAGAGTAACTATGAAAAAAACATTTTATATTACAACCCCAATTTATTATCCGAACGCCAAACCACATCTTGGTACGCTGTATTCAACACTCTTAGCAGATGTTGCTGCTCGTTGGCATAAATTATTACACGGGCAAGAAACGTTCATGCTGACTGGCACGGATGAGCATGGGCAAAAAATCCAAGAGAAAGCAGAATCAGAAAAAATGACGCCTAAGGCCTTTGTGGATGGCATTGTGCCAACATACCAGCAGCTATGGAAATTGTATGGTATAGACTACTCTCGTTTTATTCGTACTACTGATACTGACCATGAATATGGTGTGACTGAATGGATAAAAAAGCTGCTTGTGCAAGGCGATATTTATAAAGGTTCATATGAAGGCTGGTACTGTGTGCCAGATGAAACGTTTGTGAATATTGGTAGCGAGCCATTGACCGATGCATCAGGGGCTTATTTGTGTCCTACCTGTAAGCGCGGACTAAAGCAACTTTCTGAAGAGAGCTACTCATTTAAGCTTTCTGCGTATGCCGATAAGTTACTTGCTTTTTATGAAGCTAATCCAGATTTCATTACGCCAAAAGAGCGCATGCATGAAGTGGTCTCCTTTGTTAAATCAGGGCTTAAAGATTTAAGCCTCTCGCGTAAAACCATTACATGGGGCATTCCGTTTCCTAATGACCCTGATCATGTGGTTTATGTATGGGCAGATGCGCTTAACAACTACTTGACAGGAGTAGGGTATCAGAACAATGCGGCAGCCGCGCAAGCGTTGTTTGCTCGCTGTTGGCCAGCAGATGCACACGTTATGGCAAAAGACATTGTGCGTTTTCATGCTGTTTACTGGCCTGCATTTTTGATGGCTGCCGGTTTGCCACTTCCTAAAAAATTAGTGGTGCATGGGTATATTCTTGCGGGTGAAGCAAAGATGTCAAAATCATTAGGTAATACCCTTGACCCGCACAAGCTTGCTGAATGGTATGGCACTGAACAAATCCGTTACTACCTTACACGGCAAATGGCCATTACGCATGATGGGATGTTTGACCTTAAAGATTTAGAAGATCGTTTGAATGCAGATTTAGCAAATAGTCTTGGTAATTTGCTAAATCGTATTACTACCCTTGCGGTGAACAACGGCTACACCACGGTCAAAGCACCAACCACGCTTGAGGCTCGCTCAGAAGCGCTGAAAATGCGTACCACAGAGGCGTATCGTTTGATGGCCGATGAAATGGATAAATATTTTTACCACACAGCTCTTGCAGAAGCTTGGAAGCTTATTGCTGCCGTCAATGCGTACGTGCATGATTTACAACCATGGAAATTGGTTAAGGATAACCGCCCATTATTTGAAGAGTGTATTGCTGTGGCGTGCAATGCATTGCGTGTTATCGGTCTTGTACTATGGCCGGTGATGCCAACCAAAATGGAAGAGTTGCTTGCATCAATTGGAGTTTCTATCCAGTGGGGCTTTAATTACGATGAGCAGTTGCGGCATGATGCATGGGAACATGTTTTTACTATAGTTAAAACTGACAAGATTCTGTTTATGCGCCCTGAATCGCATTTACAAGAAGTTGAAGCTTCTGCAACAACACCAGTAGAGCAAAAATCAACTATGCAAATGCCAGAAATTAGCATCGATGATGTAGTAAAAGTGCACCTTGTGGTAGGAACGATTACCGATTGCCAGCCTGTGCCAAATTCGGACAAATTGCTGTGTTTGCAGGTAGATGCCGGTGAGTATGGTAGGCGTCAAATTCTTTCAGGGGTAGCCAAAGATCTAAAACTAGAAGAGCTTGTTGGTCGGCAAGGGATCTTTATTGCTAACCTCAAGCCACGCAAAATGGCAGGCATGATCTCCGAAGGAATGATGCTTTATGCCTATGATGCAGGGGGTAAAAATAAACTTGCTACTGTGGATGGTGCAGCAAACGGTAAGCGTGTTCAATAATCAAAGGAAATGTGTCATGAAAATTGTTCTTAAAACAGTGCTATTTTCTGTAGGGCTACTATCTTTTTGGAGGCAGCCGCTAGTAGCGGTGTTGCATTAGAAAAACTGGATGCTTTGATCGAAGAGATAGAGCAGCAAGGTCAGAAAATTCTTGAAGCTAATAAGCATGCTGACAGAGCACTGTTTGATAATTTGAAATCCCAAAGAGACGCAATCCAGCATGAGCGTCTGCGAGCAGAGAAGGAGTTGCCCCTGATTGACTTGCAAACACGATTAGTAGCCTTGGGGAGCCATATTATGCAAAAGCAGGGATTGATAGATTGTTGTTATGAATGTGACAATAAGCAGGAAGCCCTCGAATATTTAGAAGCCTTGATTCCATTCAAAAAACAATTTGCACGCCTTTTCAAGCAGCTTGTTGCCAAGGGAGAAAGTTTGACGGTTGAAGATTTAAAAGTACTCGATATGAAGGCCCTTTTCCTGGCACATTATCAAGCGGAGAACGCATCGGTAGATATTACAAATAAAATAACCACCAACCAATGGGAAGTTTTGCTAAGTCGTGGTATTGTTGCATCGAGTGTAGCATTCATAGGCACAGCTAGTTGCACTGTCGGTGAAGAACCAGTCCCTAAGGTGTGAAATTAGGACAGCGGGGTAGCCGCCTCCGGGTTATGCAGGCGGCAAATAAACTTGCTATGATTGATGGCAAAACAAATGGAAAGTGTTTGAAACAGGCTTATTTTTTTAAAAAAGAGAAGGGTGTTTATGAGGCGAAATACCTTATGAAAACTACTTTTAAAACGAGCCTAGTGTTGGTAGCTTTTTTGTTCGTGGGCAATGCTCTGCAGGCAGCCAACAGCTCTTCTTTGGGCAGTGAAAGTTCTTTTCCAGTTTTGGATGAGTTGATAGAGAAGGTAGTTGCCAAAAGAAAAGAAATCGAGGAGCAATTTTCTGAAATGTGTTTTGAGTTAAAATTCGCGCTGATGAAAGCTTATCCACAACAGACAAACCTTGAGACAGCAGAACAAGCATTAACCCCAATTGAAACGTACAAGCGAATTGTATGGCTAGGTGCCGTTGTTAATGAACAGACAAGACGACACTTGTCATTGTGTAGAAAAAGATCGCCTGCTGAAAAAGAAGCCCGTGCTGAGCAAGACAGCATGCTGGCAGATCTTTGGCGTTCTTTACATCAGCACGAGCTTCATAAGGAACGGCTTTTACTGCAGCTTTTTACTGCTTGCAAAGCGTTAAAGGATGAAGATTTAATAAAATTAGATTTAGATGCAAAAGTTCTTCGATCTGCACTAATAAATATTCAGAGAGTAAAAATCACGAGTGTTGTTACTAAATTGGCAGATCGCATTACAGCAACAAAAACTGCAGCTTGTACTCCAGACAGCGAAGAGTAGGATCATTTCATCCACACAATGGTAGCTTGCGTAAAGTACTGTGTTTTATCAGTAGCCCGTCGATATGAGTGGTATTCATGGTTGCAGATGGTGCAGTGATTATTTGATCTGTCGATATTGCTTTCATCAACGCCTGCTGCCATAAGCTGCTGTCTGTTTAGTTCGCCGTTATTAAAAAACATTTTGCCAGCACGTTTTTCAATTAATCCCCGCTTTTCCACCCCTTCGGGGCGTGGTTCGACAAGCTCACCATGAGCGGGGTCTTGTTCTTCAGCTACCGCTTCTCCTGAGGTTGTCGAAGGACGAGCCCATAGGACAAAGGGGGAGCGGTTTAGCGCTTCAATAAAATCATATTTGACCTCATAGCAACAAGCGCCACCAGCAGGGCCAAACCAGATTTTAAGTTGTTTTATATCAATGCCAAAGTCACGAATGAGATGTTCGATAACCACGGCACCGATACCAGCGACTGATCCTTTCCATCCTGCATGTGCAGCTGCAATTACTTGTTTGTCTGGCGCATAAAAAATGAGTGGTAGGCAGTCTGCCGTATGTACTGCGATAGCAAGACCACGATCGCTGGTAATTAAATAATCACCATCATGCGATTTATAGTCGACTAATACTGGTCGTATTTGTGGTTGTTTAGTAACTCTGCGGCCCTTGATACTATGAGTTTGATAACTGATGGTCAACTGTTGAATGTTAAGTTTTTCTGCAAGTTGTTCAAGAAATACCGTATATGCCGGAGTATCTTTAAAACTAACGGGAAAGTCGACTGCCTTACCAAAAAAAATGTTAGGGTTCTTGATCATGGTAATTCCAAAATGCCATTTTTGTCTTTTATAAACCCCTCACGCTCTAGATCATGTACAATTTTTTTCACTCGTTCTGGGTCTTTATCAAGCAGAGCGGGTAATATTTTTACAGGCGTTTCCGGCTGGTCAAGGAGTGTTTGTAAAATCATCCCGCGTATTTGTCTATCAGAACCTTCAAATGCTGATTGCTTAGCATAATGAGCACTAAGGCGACTCACATTACCAACAGTCTTTTTGAGCATGACACCATAGTCCATGAGTGCGTAGTACCAAGCCCGTGGATCTGCTTGATCAACCGCAGCGGCAACGAGCGGCTCGAGCATCGCGTCTGTTACCGCTGTTTGATTTTTAAAGAAAAAGTAAATAAATACGGTGCGGACATTGGTTTCAATAAAAGCAATTGGCATGTTAAATGCGTATGTCACAATTGAGCGAGCAGTAGCTTTGCCAATATGGGGGAATGTTTCTAATATGGTGATATCATTTGGCAGTACCCCATTGTGTTCGGTCATGACACGCTCCGCGATTTTTTGTAGAGCAAGTGCTCGCCGGTTGTAGCCAAGTCCTTTCCAGAGTCGAATAATATCGGTTGTTGAAGCGGACGCAAGTGTGGCAAAATCAGGAAAAGCTTCTACAAAAGCTTCAAATTTACCGGCAACGCGGAAGGTTTGTGTTTGCTGGAGCATTATTTCTGATACTGTGACGTAGTAGGGGGTTGTAATGCGTCGCCATGCAAAATCACGTTCGTGGTGTTGGTAGTAGTGCAAAATGATTGCTCGAAAGGTAGCTAGAGCTGCAGGACTTGCTGGTGCTTTGGCCTGTGCCACCCAGAATTGCTGAAGAAGTCTCTGATGTTGCTCTTGGTAGAAAAAAGTAGTCATAAGATTTGCACGTTGGGGTTTTCGAATTTTTTTTTTTTAGCATACTATACCAAGTACATTTTAGAAAGGAATAAGACTTATGATTTTTGCGGCTATTCTTGGCTTTGCTGCTATTGCAAGTGCTATCGTTGTTAATAAAATGGTTTTGCAAGAGCTGCCCCTTGTTTTTTATGTTGGCTTTCGCTCTTTACTTGCTGGTTCTATTTTGTATTTATATGCAAGAAGGGCAACGCATCGTTTTTCGCGTGAGTACTTGCGAGTAGATTTACGTATATTGTTATTTGTTGCTGTTCTGACTACGCTTATTCCAGCTCTTTTTAAAGCTTTTGCCATCAAATATATGCTTGCATCTAAAGCTGCTTTAATTGGTAGCCTTGACCCGTTTATGACAGCATTATATGCCTATGTTTTATTTAACGAAAAACTTACGAAGCGCAAAATTTTTGGGATTGTCATTGCTTTTGCTGGTGCCTTAGGGCTTTGTTTAAGCGCATCTCCTATTGAGCATTCACTGCATGTATTTCTTTGCTTCTCTTTGCCAGAATTAGCAGCCTTTGGTGCTGTTGCACTTGGCAGGCTTGGTTGGCTAGTGGCTCAACGGCTACTTAAGCAAGAGCGCTATTCACCCCTTGAGTTGAATGCCGTAACTATGATTCTTTCAGGACTTATGGGATTGACGATAGCTGCTTTTTTAGAGGATGGTGTTTCTTATGCAGCACTTGCACATCCCCGATTATGGCCACTTATTGCTTACAGTGTGCTAATTGGTAATGTTTTTGGCTTTACTTCTTATGGTTATGCACTTAAGCGGTATTCTGCTAATTTTGCTTCCCTGCTTGGTTTTTCTACCCCTGTATTTATTACTATGTTTGGCTGGTTATTGCTGTCAGAGCGCTTAACATTGCCTGTAGCTTTATCGGGGGGGGTAATTTTTATAGGGGTATACTTGTTCTATCGTGAGGAAATACAAGGGTAGAAAAATGGTTTTAATGAATGATTTGTCCGTCTTGTATGAGCCAAATGTTAGAAAAATCGTGAGAAGTTAAATCTGTAGCATGCGTAATCATTAGGACCGCAACCTCATGTTGCTTGCTATAGTCATTGATAAAATCAATTAATATTTTTGCAGCTGCAGGTGAGAGAGCTGCTGTGGGCTCGTCCATAAGCAAAATATCTGGTCGTGTTGCGGTAGCAATAACAGTAGCGAGTAGTTGCCGCTGTCCTCCCGAAAGCGTAGATACTTTTTGTTTGAGTAATGCCTTGTGATTTGTAAAAAGTTGGGTGAAGGTATTCAAAATTGGGTGTTGCTGGAGCGAAGCAAGACCGTTTTGTAAAGAGCTTGGCGCCCCCTTTTGTGTGGCTAATGCCAAGTTTTCCTCAACAGTTAGCGATCCAATAGTCCCGATGTTTGGATCTTGATGCAGGAAGCTAATATTTTTTGAACGTTGTTTTGCTGAGTTCTTACTGATATCAATACCATTGAGCAGAATATTGCCTGTTTCTATTTTGTGCCAGCCAGCAATAACGTTAAGCAAAGTACTTTTTCCTGTGCCGTTAGGGCCTGTAATGGCAATAAAAGACCCCTTTGATATCTCTATGGATGCATTTTTAATAATAATTTTGCCACTTCGTTTAATAGAAATATTATTCAGCTGCAACACGGCAGTTCCTTTCGATAATGATGAGCCCAATGAGTAATAGGCCGCTAATTAATTTATTCCATTCTGGGGCGATAGGCAGGCTAAGGCTCGCTGCAAGTATCGCTTGATAAAGCACGCTGCCAACCAGGATGTTAAAGCCAAAATGAGAAGAGAACATTTTAGAGATGATGCTACCAGCAATACTGGTAATGAGTATGCCTATGCTTGTCCAGATTGAAAAAAAACCTGTGTACTGTATGAATAAAGCGCCGGCAAGGCAACAAAGCCCATGCGCAATCAGTAAATGTAACGTGGTATATGTCCAGACAGATTTACCAAGGCTAGTAAGTAAAAAAGGATTTTCGCCGACGGCTCGCAATAGCAGTCCAATGCGCGTGCGCAAAAGCCAAGAAAGCATTGCAATACAACCAATGCTACAGATGAGAAGAACTATCAGTGGGTGAGGAGTGATAGTGAATAGAGTAGTGCAGTGAGCAACTGACAAATTTGATGTGCCAAGAAATAAATTGACTGAAAAAAGCCCAGCGCTGGTGGTAATGCCTGCTAGCAAATTACTCATACCAATATTTTGAGCCAATATACTTATCACTAGGCCTACTAGACAACCTATCAGTACTGCTACTGCGGTACTGAGCAGAGGATTACATCCTTCTGTCAGGAGGCGGGCGCATAAGGCGCCCCCCAAGCAAAAGCTTGCTTCAACAGCTAAATCATCAAATTTGAGGAGTGTTGAAGTGAGCCAGACGCTGCTCGAAACTAGGGAGTTGATGCTGCCTAGCTCTAGAATTGTTATTAGCATTGCAAGCATGATGCACCTTTCACTAACGTACTCTGTGCTACCAGTCTAGGGCTTATAGCAACGCCAATGTTATGTGCTATTGTCTGATTGATGCAAAATTGTTCTACAGGCGTCTGTATAAAACCAATTTCTGCAGGTGTTTTTCCATTTACCAAAACAGTACAAGCGAGTTCGGCTGCCTTGCTACCAGCTACTGCGTATTCAATACCGGCAGCAGCAAGGGCTCCATGCCTAACCAGCGTATTATCAGAGACGATGAGCGGTTTTTTTAACGCAGTTGCTTTACGTGCAATTAGTGAGATGGTTGCGGCTACTGAATTATCAATAGGTGTAACCAATGCATCCACTTGGCTAAGGAGTCGCTCAGCAGTGAGCACTATGTCACTTTCTTGAATGACTGCTTGTTGAATCACGGTAAAGCCTTCAGATCTAAGATGATGAGCAAGTAGTTTACTGGTGACAACGGCATTTATTTCTGATTGGTTCAATAATATGCCAATCGTTTTTGCTTGCGGAACGAGTTGTTTTACAAGCAAAAACGATTGGCAGCGTCAATCCCATCAGCTGTACCGCACAGATTAGTATTTGCTTTATTGAGGCCAGCTGTAGTGGGGTCTGTAACAGCTGTGATGAAAATTGGACGTTTTTTTTCAATAAACGCGCATGCTTGTGCGGCTGGTGTGGCTACTGCGAGAATAGCCCTGAGGGATTGGTCTTGATGGAACTGTTGCGCAATCAATTGTGCTTGTCCTGCGGAGCCTTGTGCATTGCGTAGTATAAAAATTACCTCATTGCCAAGTTGTTGCAGCATCCTTTTTTTAAAGCCATCAACTGCTGCATCTAGTGCAGGGTGAGATGCAAATTGTAAAATGCCAATCCTATGCTTTGCGCTTGTTGTATGGGATGGGGCAAAAAAATGAGCCATACCAACTAAAATAATGATGCCAATTATAAAAATTGGGAATCGTGAGGATAGGATAGCCATAATTAATCCTTTGACTAAAAATTAAAAATAACAGTGTGTTGTATGTACCAAAGTGCATACAAAAGATTTAAATCAAGAATAAGTTGAAACGCTCAAGTCTGAGCAAAGAACTGTATACGGCTAAAAGCCGTAATAGTAGGAAGCATAAGTATAGAAATTAGCTGCAGTAAAAAAAGTATTTACACAGGGTTTAATAACCTTGTGCATGCTTAAAGGCAGAAATGTTTTATGTATCAAAAACATGATACTTCCTTTTTACATAATACTTTTACAACTTTCTTTAAGATACTCATTTCTTGTGAAAGAGTAAAGGGGGGTAGAAAAAGGGGAAATAGCTATTTTTTCCCGTGGTAAAGCGTCTTTTTTCGGATTTATTTGGATGACTGTTGTTTTGGCAGGTTTTTTTTGATTATCGTGTTTTCGTTGAGCGCTATTAGTTGTGGTGTTAATAGAAGCTGGAGAAAAAAGTATTGTGAATAGCATTCGAAAGAGTGTTCAAGGTGAATTTGTAATTATGATTTGTTGCCTGAAATTGTGTCTTTAGTTGATAAATTCAGGCAACAAATCATAGAAAGTAATTATTATGATCTTAAGATTTTGTGCGTTTTATTAGCGTAGTGCGTAAGATTTCCACTGTGGCATAATTATCATTCTCTAAGGCAACTTGCTCCGGCGTATAGCCGTAGGGAAGCATTGGATGCTTTATGCTTTGCTTTGTTTGCTTTGTGATATCTGCATTATAAGTAATCATAAGTCTGACGATTTCTGTGCAGCGTGCATCTGCACAAGCGTAGTGGAGTGGGCTCCACCCAGTAGCATCAACTTTGTTAGGATTTGCTCCCTTGGTCAGTGCTATTGTTGCCAATTCTAGGTTGGCGCTATCCACAGCTCGATGAAGTTTCTGCTGCATTATTTTGTGGTTGTTTGCCGTAACGTCTATTTGGTTATTAAAAGCCGCATGAAGGAGTGTAAAAGGGGCTCGTCTCATCCACCCATATCCATGTGGAATCATATACCGAGATGCTACAGTTGCCGAAGTAGTTGCTCCGAACGCAGAAGCATTACTTGGCATAGGTGGTGTAAATGTTTCGGTTAACCTAGCGGGCTGCTTGAAGAAACTAGTAACTATAGGAAGCTTCTCTTCTTTTTTGCGTTTAATAGGGGGCGGGGACACAGGAGAGTATTGTACAAAGCTGCTTTCATAACCATTGTGGTCGATTGTGCTGCTTGCTGACGATAAACATGCACAATGACCTGTTTGCATACCTCCCCAACCAGGAATTTCTAGAATACCATCGGTGTGATCTAGGTCTCTTGTTTTGTTGTCAGTATTACTCTCTGATGCCTCATGGGCTGAGCTTGAGCTACTTTCTGTGCTAGTAAGACTAGGGGTAGCTGCTTCTTTGCGCTTGTGCTTGAGTGACTTGCCAGCAGCATAAAGCTGCCCATCCGTTTTAAGATTAAGTAAAAATAAGAAAAATATTAACTTTTGTACTAATTTTTTCATTATAACCTCGCCAGTAATAGTGTTATTTATTATAATTATTTTATAATAATAAATTTATTTTGATTTGCAAGGATTGCTTAAATAGGCCTAAAAAATTTAAAAAATGGTTGATCAAGTGACTCAGATCCTACCAGGCTTACTTCCGGGGGGCTGGGGAGTCTCATATTCTAGAAATTAGGCCGTATTTGAGTGGATTTGATTATTTAAATTAGAGTAATTGTATCTTGAAAGGTTATAAACCCGAAGGTAATAATTGGGTTTTTGAAACAGGTATCGGGGCATAGTGACATGCGCCCCGATACCTTGCTTGAGCTACCGCTTCTTGGGGCCATTTGAAGTAATTACATCAATTGACCCAATAGGCGGAAAGAATAGCTGATTATTCGTCATGAGCAGAAGCTGCTTGTTCTGCGGCTTTTTTGCGCATAAATGTTGGCGTATCCAGATTGTCCATATCGAATGATTCTTCGATAGGTGCTGCGTGCATGGTCGATGATGTTGCACCGGCGATGTGCTGTGAAATCGGTGTTGGTGCTGGTGAAATGATTTCGTGCATGGCTGGTATTTCGATTACCCGGCCGTCGCCGTTGGCGATGGCGGGCGCGGCAGGTGCAGGAGCTGCTGCTACTAGTTGTACTACGGCTGGCGTAATTGTTGGTGCTGCAACTGCAGATGCTGCCTGAAGATCAAGTCCCGTAGCGATAACCGTTACACAGATCTCGTTGCCAAGTGATTTATCAATCACTGAACCCATAATAATATTTGCTTCAGGGTTAACCATTTCATAAACCATAGAAGCGGCATCATTAATTTCTTGCAGCTCAAGATCTTCGTTGCCGGTAATATTAATCAGTACCCCTTTTGCACCACGGATGCTGGTGCTTTCTAGCAGCGGTGAGCTAATTGCTCGGAGTGCTGCTTGCTTTGCACGGTCAGGACCAGAAGCGCGTCCAGTGCCCATAATTGCCATGCCAGTGTCTTTCATAATTGTTCGTACATCAGCAAAGTCGACGTTGATGTGGCCAGCACGAGTAATGATGTCGGAAATGCCCTTAATTGCTTGTTTCAAAATATCATTTGAAAGAGCAAAGGCGTTTAGCATAGAGATTTTAGGGTCAGCAGTTTCTAGGAGCTTTTGGTTTGGTACTACGATAAGCGTATCGACGGTGCCCTTGATATTGCTGAATGCGTCTTCAGCGTGTTTGGCGCGGCGTTTCCCTTCAAATGAAAATGGTTTGGTGACAACACCAACCGTCAAAATACCCATTTCGCGTGCAGCTTGTGCAATAATTGGCAACGCGCCCGACCCGGTGCCGCCACCAAGGCCAGCAGTGAGGAACAGGATGTCAGTATTATCGAGCAGATCTTTGATCGCATCGATATCTTCTTCTGCTGCACGTTTGCCAATTTCAGGGTTTGAACCAGCGCCCAGCCCTTTAGTTATTTTTTTACCGAGTTGTACCTTGTTACGAGCAGGAGATTGATGCAGTGCTTGTGCATCGGTATTAGCGACAATAAATGAAATAGCGTCCATATCACCGCTCTGAATCATGCTATTCACTGCATTGCTGCCGGCACCGCCTACGCCTAATACTTTTAAGCTGACGCCCGCGCTGTTCAGCTCTTCTTCAAGGCTTAATATTTCGATCATAATTGCTCCTTAAAACAGATCGTAGATCCATGATTTCATTCGTTTCATTACATTTGCAAACAATGCAGAATCTTGTGTTGAAATTTCTCCGAGGCTGCGTTCTCCTGAAGCATCAATAAGTAATCCATAAGCAGTTGCATAAATGGGGCTTTTTAAAATATCTGGCAGGTGGTAATCCTCTCCCTGCACAGGTGCGATAGGATAGCCAATGCGCACAGGAATGTTCAGCTTTTCACTAGCAAGCGCAGTGATATCCTCCAGAAGAGCTCCTCCGCCCGTTATTACCAAACCACACGGCATAAGTGCATGTAGTTTGAATTGAGTGATTTCTTCAGCAAAAATATCAATAATTTCTTCCGCTCTGAAATTAATAATCTCAACCATATTTTTAAGCGCCACTATTTTACTGCCGCCATCATAGCCAAGGTTAATGGCTAATTCTGCATTATGTTGATCGTCCATAAAAACAGAACCATAGTGCTTTTTAAGCTCTTCTGCACGTTCAAAGGGGATCCCGAGGCCAATAGCAATGTCATTGGTGAAATGATTCCCTGCAATAGCTAACACTTTAGAGTGCCGGATGCGGCCATCTTTATAAATGGCAAAATCAGAGGTGCCGCCACCAATGTCTAAAATACCAACCCCCATCTCTTGCTCGGATGGCGTTAGTACTGCCGCAGCAGAGGCCAGTTGTTCAAGAACAATATCAGAGACGGTAATGCCAGCAAGCTCGCACGATTTAATAATATTTTGAGCTGAGGCTACTGCGCCAGTAATGATGTGTACTTGTGCTTCAAGCCGAACGCCATACATGCCCAGAGAGTCGAACACGTATTCTTGGCCATCGACACGAAAATATTGTGGAAGAACGTGCAAAATATATTGATCTTTGGGCAATGGAATCGCTTTTGCGGCTTCAATGACACGGTCAATATCACTTTGGGTTACATCACGTCCTTTAATAGCCACGACGCCAGTAGAGTTGAATGATTGGATATGCCCGCCCGATATGCCAACACAGGCTGATTCTACCGTTGCGCCAGCCATGCTTTCTGCTTCTTTGAGAGCGGCTTTAATCGATTCAACGGTTTGTGCGATATTGACAATAACACCTTTGCGTAAGCCATATGATGGGTGTTGGCCAATCCCCACTACTTCGGTGTGTCCGTGAGCGTTAATGTGAGCAATAATAACGACAATTTTAGTGGTGCCAATATCAATAGCAGTGACCGTTTTACCAATAATTTTTTTAACCATGTCCCCTCCCTCTCTTCGCAGGTTGATTGCATCTGACGATAATTTGATTTTTTATGCGTGTATCAAAAATTAATGGGCAATGTTTAGCTTCAAGGACTTTTTTAGTAACAATGCCCTGTGAACAAAGGTCTTTGAAGATATTTGAAATAGCACTCATTTTTTTTGTATCAAAAAAACTAAGTTCGGTAGTCAGGATGCGTGCTTTGCAAATGGATTTATATGGAATAAGTTCTATGTGCCACGGCGCACGATAGGTAATAGCGAAATGCTGCCAAACGTAGGGAGTTATTTTATGGATAAAATTGTAGAGATGGCGAGGCATCGGAGCCGTTGTAGCATGAAAAATAGGCGCGCTGGCAAGCCATTTTTTTTCAATTGTGATTTTTGGAAGACTAACTAGTATTTCATCAGTAAAGCTTTTTTTATCTATCAGGCTGAAATGGTCGCCCATAACTAGTTGATCATTGATTAGGCAGGCAGGCTTGGTTCCTTCAAGAGTAAATACAATGGTTTTAGGTGGTTGGTATTGATACGTTACGGTTTTAATAACCGGAAAGGCTTCTTGGAGCATAATGATAAGTTTGCTGGGCGATGTACTAAGCAGGCTTTTTTTTATGATATGCTTGGTAATAAACCGTTCTACATGCTTTCTAAGTTCTTTGTTTTCTATGCCCTTGATAATAAGGGTTGTTTGCTCGGGCGTGAAAAAGGTATGCACTTGGCTTGAGGAGTAAAAAAATAGTTTTTTACCACCAATGATGATGACTGGTAACCCAATGCTCACCAATATGCCAGCAACAAGAAAGCGTTTTATGCTCTTTTTAATCGGTATTTTCATGATGGTATCTTCTTTAGACCCTGACCGTACCCTCTTTTCCAGCACCAGCCTAGAAAAAAAATCTTTCACACTGCAATAAATGGTGAAGGATACTTTTATATTGATGGAGCTGTAGCGCTTTGTTATTCTCGGCGTGGGACTTAGATATAGATAGAAACCCGCTCGTAGGAGACGCTGGATGATACGCAAAAAACTAGAAGACATTTTTATTGAACAAAATTTAATTAGTGCAGACCAGCATGCAGAAGCAGTGGCAGCACAGCAAGAATCTGGCAAACCTCTTCTACAAATTTACCTTGAAAAAAAGTTTATATCTAAAGTTAATATTGCGCGGGGGCTTGCGCAACAGATAAACGTACAGTTTATAGAAAAAATTACTGAGCAAATGGCAGATCCCCAGTTGCTTGGCAAAGTACCGCTTAAATTTTTACGCCAGCATGCGGTTATTCCAATCATGTTTGAAGGGCGCAAAACAATTGTTACTGCCAATCCCCGCGATTTACAACCACTTGATGACTTAGCACTGCTTATGGGTGGTGAAGTGACATATGCGGTTTCTACTGATGATGCAATTCAAGATGCGATTAATAAATATTATCCGCTTGAAAGCAGCAAAGAAATGATGGACGAGCTGAAAGAAGGGGAGTCTGAAGAATTTGATTTGGACATGGGTCCGCTTGAAGACAAAGACATCATGGAAATGGCTAATGATGCCCCTATTGTCAAATTGGTAAATCATATGTTGATGCAAGCGGTAAAAGAGGGGGCCTCTGATATCCATATTGAACCCTTTGAGCGCGAGTTGCGGGTGCGCTTTCGCATTGATGGCAATATGTACTTGCGCCTTACGCCTCCTAAGCGATATCAAGGTGCTATAGTTTCGCGCGTCAAAATTATGTCTGACATGAATATTGCCGAAAAGCGCATTCCCCAAGACGGTCGCATTCAAATAAAAGTTGCAGATAAAGCAATTGATGTGCGGGTATCAGTTTTGCCTGCAAATTATGGTGAGCGCGTGGTAATGCGTTTACTTGATAAATCTAAAGGCGTGGTAGAGCTTGAGCAGCTTAATTTGAGCGAACATGATTTTAAAGCGCTTTCAGAAGTTATTGCACGCCCGAATGGTATTATTTTGGTTAGTGGACCAACTGGTTCGGGTAAAACAACGACTTTGTACTCTATTTTGCATAAACTTAATCAGCCTGATGTCACCATTATCACGGTCGAAGATCCAGTGGAATACACCATGTACGGGATTAATCAAGTGCAGGTGCATCAGCAAGCTGGCCTCACCTTTGCCGTAGCGCTTCGCTCCATTTTGCGTCAAGATCCTGATGTAGTACTGATTGGAGAAATTCGAGATGGTGAAACAGCACAAATTGCTACACAGGCAGCCTTGACCGGCCACTTGGTGCTCAGTACCATTCACACAAACAGTGCACCAGCAACCGTTACGCGACTGCTTGATATGGGTATTGAGCCATTTTTAATAGCATCATCACTTATTTGTGTTATCTCACAACGCTTGGTACGTCGGCTGTGTCAACAGTGTAAGGAGCCGTTTAAGCCTAATGATGAGATGCTTAAATCGGTAGGAATTACCTTACAAGAAGCAGCTACAATTACTTTTTATCGGGCTGTCGGGTGCGATGAGTGCCTGAAGCTTGGCTTCAGGGGTCGGTTAGCGATTTTTGAAATCATGCAAGTAAATGATGCTATAGCTCGGCTCATTGTGCAGCATGCTGATGCTACGGTGATTCGTAAAGAAGCTTTGGCGCAGGGAATGACGTTGCTTAGCGCTGATGGAGTACGGCAGATAAAAGCTGGGCTAACTACTATTGAAGAAGTGCTTACGGTTGCTCATATTGAAGAAGTAGAATCCTAGCAGCGAAAATAGCCTCTGGCTCACTGTTGTGCAATTAGAACATATTTTTGTTTTGGGATCATTCCATTGATTGGTAGTACGCTAACGAGGCAGCAGCTAAGGCCGCAAACCCTGAGCTTGTCGAAATACAGAACGCAAGTTCTGAACGACGCCAGCTCAAAGAGCCAAGAAAGAGCGGTTACGTAAAGCCTGCCCCGCTTTTTCTCTTCCTATAGGCCTTCGCCCATTCGACAAGCTTAGGGTGAGCGGGGGGGTAGTTTTATTACTGAAAGCCAATTTAGATAGTTTCAAAAGAGGTCTAATGTATTGGTAGATCTTTCTACTCTTGAATATCTTTTTCTTACGATGAGTTCGCCTAATTACAGCTTTTAGATGTGCCGTATCCCGTAGATAGCGAATTTCATCGGCATTCCCTCTCAGCTCACGGCTAATCGCAAGAACCCAAGGCATTGTGCCTTCAGCTTAAAGATTTCTCTTCGCTTTTCTGCTCATAAACGTGTATATTTTTCCATGCAACACCCCTTTCTCAGTATACCTAAGAAAGGGGTGTTGCATTCCATTCTAGAATTTAGGAGAAGTTAGTTGCTAATTTTAATGCTTCTTCTTTTCGAAGATTTGCTATTTGTATAATAAGGCCAGGCATTTTTCTAAGTATATCTTTAGGCTTCTCTCGCGTAAGGTAATAAATAATTTGTTTTGCTACATTAAAGGGCTCATCATCCATCATTTTGCCTGCTAGCTGTTTTGCAGGGCTGTCCTCATAATCTATCCCTTCGTCTGCTCCATGCGCTAAGAGGGTGGCGACTAGAAGCGGTTGTTGATTTTGTATTGCATTATACAAGCATGTATCCATGCTGCTTTCATTAGCGCATAGTAAATAAGCTAGCTCAAATGTCTCTAGCTCATGTTCAAGGTTTTTATTTACAACCGCACAAGAAGCGCAAAGCATGTATAAAGAGTTTTTTTATGAATGTTTAGTGCGTTAACATCGGCTTTTTCTTTTATTAAAAGATCTGCCACGCGTAGGTAAGGACTATTATAATTGGGCCGATTAAAAGGCAGGGACGAAGCGTGATGCTGAGCAATAAAATGTAGCGGAGTCTCATATTTATTATAGCTATCTGTTCGACAATTTACATCGGCCCCTCTATTTATACATAATCTAGCAGCTTCTACTGACCCCTGTATGCATGCCTGGATCAGGCCAATAGAAGCATTTCGATTAGCATCTTTTTTACAGCGGATACCAAGCTCATTTGTTGTTGGATGAGGACTGAGAGCGTTTTCTAGCTTGCTACCTGGTAATACGCTGTCATAATCGCTCCGTTTAAATTTATTGCGCCTAAGCTTAAAACAAAAATCAATTAAATTAGTTGTATCGTCTTCGCCAATACTATCTTCTAAGCTCTTTCCTCCGATTATACTTTTTATCTCTTCTTTTATTTCTTCTTCTCTCGCATCATGAATGCCCATATGCATAATCATCA